>Ga0116184_10001338_pt1 | contig 24093 bp, 20 predicted proteins | sample AD_JPNNA5_MetaG_FD_89886 | JGI IMG/M metagenome (GOLD analysis project Ga0116184, IMG submission 89886) | Active sludge microbial communities of municipal wastewater-treating anaerobic digesters from Japan - AD_JPNNA5_MetaG | ecosystem: Engineered > Bioreactor > Anaerobic > Digestate | place... | reverse complement strand
CCGCTTTGCGTCTGTAGTTTTCCACAATTCTTAACTTGAATAGCTTGTGCTAACGCACATTTCCGCCATACCAAGTGAAAAAAGCGCGCTGCAAAACATTATCGTTTTGCAACGCGCCCTTTGCCGGCGAAAAGGGCGATTCCAATTCTCATATTTCCCATATTGATACCTTTATGGCTAAGCGGTTCGCCATAATATTTATATCTACCGGCGCAATAGGTAATTTGCGGTTACCTTCACTTTGCGTTTGTTGAGTTAAACCGTTCACCTTTTTTAATAGCGTCGCTGATCTGCACGCCGAAGAACCACTTGATCGAAATCAGCCTCCCGAAAAGTTCGGGCTGTCCGCCGCGCGGTTGCAAACGGGCGGTGTCTCGGGTATAATTTTCTTACACAGCCCGGTGTTTTCTGCAAGGTATCAAACCGGAATCATCCGCGCCGCGTGAGTTTGGCGTGAACGGAGGATGTTATGAAACATTTCAAACGCCTGTTGTCCCTTTCGCTGGCCTTCCTTCTTGTGGCAACCTGTACGGGTCTCGCTTTCGCCCCACAAAAAGCGCTCCCGGTTGAAAGCCCCGCTTCTTCGGCCGCTGCTCCACCGGCGCCTGCAGCGGAAAAGACGGCACAGCCCTCTGCGCGTCCCGCCGCGCCGGTTGATACGGCCGCGCCCGAATCGGAAGGCGGTGCCGCCATACAAAGCGCAGGCACCGAAACGGTAGCCGATGAAGTCTTGCGCGAAAACAGCGGACGCAACCGCGTTCGGGAAGTTATCGACAGCATCGTCTCGCAATTCAAGGGCGTGAAGGTTGTCGGCGGCGACACCGAGGGGTTGAAGACGGCCCTTAACAAAGTGCTCGTCCAAAGCCTCGGCGCCGTGACCGACAATCTCATTAAAACGATCTTAAAAGTGTTCCCTGCCCGTGATTATACCGACTTTGACGATTATGTCACCGAAAACTTCCTCGAGGGCACGCCGGTTTACCAAACCGCCTCGGCGCCCGGCGCCCACTGGAACGTCGGTTATAAAAGCGTCAGCATCGTGCCCGACGACCTGCTTGAGCGCCCCTACTATACGGCGGGCTATTTCAACAACTACGACGGTTCCAAACCCATCACGGGCATCCTCGACGACCAGTGCTTCCGCGCTGTCTGCGTCAACGACGGCAGCGGCAACGGCACGGCTGTTTTTGTATCGCTCGACGGTTTCGCCCTTACCAACACAAACGTTCGTATTCTCCGCGAGCGCCTGGCGGATTTCATCCAGGCCAACAACATCGTCAGCCTGGACGTGACGACGACGCATTCCCACTACTGCATCGATACCTCGGGCCTTGGCGTCAGCCTCCTGCCGTATGTGGTCAAGAACATCGAATATAAACTGCTCGGCAAAGAGGATCAACTGACCCCCACGGACCCCGAGTTTATGGAGATTCTTTTCAGCAGAGGCGCGCAGGCGGTCAAAGACGCCTACAAAGCCATGCAGCCCGGCTCGCTGTATTACTGCGCGACGGATATTTCCGATATGATCGGCGACAAGCAGACGCCGATTGTCTTCGACCCCAATGTCAACACCATCCGGTTTGTGCCCGACAACGAGTCCGCCAATGAAATATGGATGGTCAACGCCGGCATCCACCCGGTCAGTTACGACCGCAACACGACGCTGGTCTCCTCGGAATACCCCTACGCCATCGTCAGGTATGCCAAGGAACTTGCCGGCGCGGACGTCGCGTTCTACCAGGGCGCGCAGGAGGAAATCTCCCGGTCCGGCGAGGTCGAGGTGCCGCCGGGCGCGAGCGATTTCGACCGCGTACAGGCCTTCGGCAAAAAAATTGTTCAACGGATTCTGCAGCCCGACAGCGAAATTCTCCTTGAACCCTATCTCAACGTCACCCACGCCGAGATTTTCCTGCCCATCGACAACCCGATTCTCCAGGCCGCGGCAAAACTCAATCTCATCAACAGCCGCTGTGTCGACACGACCGGCCGCTTCGAGGACGTGCTGATGATTACGGAACTCGGTTACTGCGAGTTCGGCTCGGGGCTGTCTATCGCGATGGTGCCGGGCGAAATGGCGCCTGAAATCGCTTTCGGCGGTGCCAAAACCGCGGCAGAATCCTGGAACGGCACCGAATGGACCTATCCCCCGATGCAGGAACTGACCGGGAAAAAACTCATTGTTTTCGGCTTGACCGACGACGAAATCGGCTATATCATTCCCGACAACGATTTTGCGACGACGCTGGCCGATACTTTCGGAGGCATGCTCGGCGAAAACGTGTTCGGCGAACGCAACAGCCACTATGCCGAGATGCTGTCCCTGAGCCCGAAGACCGGTTCTATCATCATGCGCTATTATATGGCCATGATTGAGGACTACGTTTCCTGATATCCTAAAACCGCGCAAGGTGGACAGAGGCAGCGGTTAACCCGCCTTTGTCCGCCTTTTTATGAACATAAGGAAGGTATGAAAATGAAAAAAATACTGCTCTTTCTGGCAGCCGCGGCCATCGTCCTGTTTTCGTTGTCCGCCTGCGGCAGCGAAACTGCGGAAAAACAAGGCAGCACAGCCAAAATCGAGGTCAAGGGTTACGGCACCATCACCGTGCAGCTTGACGCCGCCAACGCGCCGCTGACCGTCGCCAACTTCGTCCGCCTGGCGGAAAGCGGTTTCTACGACGGCCTGACTTTCCATCGGGTCATCAAGGGCTTTATGATTCAAGGCGGCGACCCCAACGGCGACGGCAGCGGCGGCTCGGGCACCTCAATCAAAGGCGAGTTCCCTAACAACGGCGTCGACAATCCGCTGAAGAACACCCGCGGCGCCATCGCCATGGCACGCCAGAACGGCAGACCCGACAGCGCCACTTCGCAGTTCTTTATCGTCCAGCAGGACAGCCCCCATCTCGACGGCGATTATGCGGTGTTCGGCCGTGTCACCGAAGGGATGGACATCGTCGACCGCATCTGCGACGAGACCCCCGTGCAGGACAACAACGGCACCGTGCTCAAAGCCGACCAGCCGGTCATCACTTCCATCAAGATTCTCGACTGACGCCGATTTTTATGCGCCACCCGTGAAAAGAGCCCGCCGCTTGGTCCGGCAGGCTCTTTTTTCCGTGCCGCAGCAGCCCGTTTTCTGTTGACAGGCAACAGCAATCATCTATAATGGTAGATATTAAACAACTGCCGACCTAGTGACGTTTACCGGAGGGCTTGATATGGCGCTTGAGGAATTGCTGAAAGAACTGATGCTGCTGCGCGCCCCTTCGGGCTATGAGAAGGAAATGGCGTACCGCATGCGCGCCCTTTTCGCCGCGGCCGGCGGCGAAACGCGCATCGACCGCGCCGGCAATGTCATCGCAAAATTCGCCGGTTCGGCTGAAAACGGCCCCGTAGTGATGGTATGCGCGCACATGGACCAGCTCGGTTTTATCGTCAGGCAAATCGAACCGAACGGCTTTTTGCGCATCGACAGGCTTGGCGGCGTCCCGGTCAAGGTGCTGCCGTCCCTGAAACTGTCGGTCAGAACGACGGCCGGTTCATGGCTGCCCGGCGTCGTCGGCGCCAAGTCGCACCACGCCGCCGCCGCGGAGGAAAAAACGAAAGTCGACCCCATCGAAACACTCTATGTCGACATCGGTGTACGAAGCGCCGCGGACGCGCGCAATCTCGGCGTCGAAATCGGCTGCCCCTGCGTCTACGAGCCTTCTTACGAGAAACTGCACGGCGAAATGGTCTGCGGCACGAGCGCCGATAACCGGGGCGGCTGCGCCTGCCTGGCTCAAATCGCGTCCGAATTGTCTCAAAACCGGCCCGCGGCGACCGTTTTTCTCGCCGCCTGCGTCTGGGAGGAGTTCAACCTGCGCGGTGCGATGCTCGCCGCGCGCGAGATTAAGCCGGATGCGGCCATCTGTTTGGACGTCGTCCTGGCGGGCGATACGCCCGACCTTGAGGGCAGGTTTGACACCGCCGTCGGCGGCGGGCCCGCCGTATCGGTGTATAACTTCCACGGCCGCGGCACGCTGAACGGCTGTATCGCCCACGAGGGGCTCGCGAGGCTGGCTGACCAGGCCGCCGCAGAAGACAGCGTCGCCCTGCAGTTTTTCGCTTCTACCGGCATCATCACCGATTCGGCCTACATTCAGTTTGAAAACACGGGCGCCGCCTGCGTAGACCTGGGTTTTCCCGTTCGTTATACCCACACGCCCGGCGAGGTCTGCTGCCTGCGCGACATCGCCGACCTCGTCAGGCTTGTCTGCGGCATGCTTCGGCGTATCGGCCCGGATTTCAATTTCAACCGGTATTGACCGAAATTTAATAAAACGGGGAGTGTTCATTTTGGATTGGATGAAAGAAACCTTCGGCTCGGTGAAACCGATTGTGGCGATGTGCCACTTGCGCGCGCTGCCCGGCGACCCCTATTTCGACCGGGAGGGCGGCATGGACAGGGTGGTAACCCTCGCCAGGCAGGATCTCAACAACCTGCAGGACGGCGGCGTGGACGCCGTGATGTTCTCCAACGAGTTCAGCATGCCTTATCTGCTCAAGGTCAAAACCGAGACCATCGCCGCCATGGCGCGTATCATCGGCGAACTGATGAGCGAAATCAAGGTGCCGTTCGGCGTCAACGCCCTGTGGGATCCGATCGCTTCGGTCGACCTGGCCGCGGCCACGGGCGCGCGCTTTATACGGGAGATTATCTCCGGCGCTTATGCCGGCGATTTCGGGGTATGGAACACCTCGTCCGGCGAAACCGTACGCCATAAAATCGAACTGGGCCGCGGCGACCTGAAACTGCTTTATAATATTGTACCCGAAGCCGCCGTATACCTCGGCGGGCGGGATGTCGCTGACATCGCCAAATCGACCGTTTTCAACTGCCGCCCCGACGCGATTTGCGTCTCGGGCCTGACAGCGGGCGCGCAGCCCGACGCGCAGGTGCTCGGCAAAGTCAAAGCCGCCGTGCCCGAAACAGCCGTTTTCTGCAACACCGGCTGCCGCGCGGACAATATCGCGCAGCAGCTTTCCGTCGCGGACGGCGCGGTCGTCGGCACGACGTTCAAGGTTGACGGCGTGTTCGACAACCTTGTCGACAAAGCTCGGGTACGGGCGTTTATGGACGAGGTCAAACATTTCCGCGCCAATATGGCTTGAAAGGGGAGACACCCTTGAAAAAAGCGACGGCTGTCCTCGCGGGCGCGGGCGACCGCGGCGCCCAATGCTATGCGCCTTACGCGAAAGAAAACCCGTGGAAGCTCGGCTTCATCGGCGTCGCGGAGCCTGACCGTGCAAAGAGAGAGGCTTTCGCGACCGAATATGGCATTGCGCCCGGGCGTTGTTTCAACGGCTTTGACGAGTTGTTCGAACAGCCCCGGCTGGCCGAAGCCCTGTTGCTGTGCACCGGGGACCGGCTGCATGCCGCGCCCGCCCGCAGGGCGATGGAGAAGGGGTACCATATCCTGCTCGAAAAGCCAATGTCGACCGACGCGGCGGAATGCCTCGAACTCGCCGAGGCGGCGAAAGGGTATGACAAAACGTTTATCCTTTGCTTTGTGCTTCGTTATACCGAGTTTTTCTCTTCCATCAAAGCGGCCATCGACAGCGGCGCCATCGGCGCCGTGAATGCGATCCTTCACCTGGAGAATATTCCTCTGATTGATCAGGTCCACGCTTTCACCCGCGGGGTATTCAGCGAAACCGCGTCGGCCTGCCCTATCATCATCGGCCACTGCTGCCATGACCTTGACATCATCAGCTGGTATGCGGGGGCGAAATGCGCCAGAGTCGCTTCTTTCGGCGGATTGACGCATTTCAGGAGCGAAAACGCTCCGCCCGGCGCGCCGGAGCGCTGCCTTGACGGCTGCGCGCACAGCGGGGACTGCCCTTATTACGCGCCGAATTATTACCTGACCGAGGACATTGGCTGGCCGACATCCACCATCGGTACGGATATGAGTTTTGAGGGCCGGCTCGAAGCGCTCAGGACAGGTCCTTACGGGCGCTGCGTTTACCGCTGCGGCAACGACGTGGCAGATAACCAGACCGTCATCATGGAGTTTGAAAACGGCGTAACCGCGACTTTTGCCCTGTATCCCTTCGCCAGCGCAAACGCGAGGACGATGAAAATCATGGGCACCAAAGGCGAGATCCGCGCCAATATGGCGAGCAACGAATTCGAGATTTATTCCCATCTGACAGGCAGCCGCCAACTCGTCAAGATCAAACCCTCGCGCTACAAGTACGGCGGCGGCGACCACGGAATTATGCAGTATTTTACCGATTGTGTCCTCAACGGCGCGCGCGGCAGCCTGACCTCGATGGAAAGTTCGCTTGAAAGCCACCTCATCGCGTTTGCCGCCGAAAAGTCGAGGCTCGAAGGCGTGTGCGTCGACGTCCGGGATTATGTCAAAAGCCTCACGAGGTGATCGGATGAAATCGTTTTTGGGCATCGACCTGGGTACGGGCGGCGTCAGGGCCGTTTTGCTCGCGCACGACGGCACCGTCGCGGGCAGCGGCTTCGGGGATATCCCGCTGGCTATCCCGGCGCCCGGTTTCGCGCAGCAGAGCTCTGCCGACTGGCTCAAAGCGTGCGTGATTGCCGTCAGGCAGGCCGTCGCTTCCTGCAAAACAAAACCTGCCGTCGCGGGAATCGGCATTTCCGGGCAGATGCTCGGCAGCGTTCTGCTTGATAAAAAAGGCGCCGTGCTCGACGACTGCATCATCTGGATGGACCAGCGCGCCGGCCGCGAACGCGACCAAATCGAACAGGAACTCGGTATCGGCTACATCCTCGACAAAACGGCGAACTACCCGCTGACCAGTTATTGGGCGCCGAAACTGCTGTGGCTGAAAAACAACAAACCCGCCGTATTCGAAAAAATCGACAAAGTTCTTTTCCCGAAGGATTACCTCAAATATATACTCACCGGCGTGCTTGACATCGATGTTACCGACGCGACCGGCTCCATGCTATTCAATACCGCGAAACGCGCATGGGAACAGGAACTTTTCGACAAGCTGTCGCTGCCGCGCAGCATTGTTCCCGGCCGGGCTTCGGAATCGGCCGATATCATCGGCAAACTGACGGTTTCCGCGGCCGAAACACTCGGCCTTCAGCCGGGCATCCCCGTCGTCGCGGGCGGCGGCGACCAGATGTGCGGCGCTGTCGGCACCGGCGTCGTCAGGCCCGGCGTTATATCCTCGACCATCGGAACATCCGGCGTCGTTTTCTCATTCAGCGATGCCTGCGTAGTCGACCGTCAGCCCCGCGCCGCGCTGTCCTACTGCCACAGCGTGCCCGGCAAGTGGTGTATGTACGGCTGCACGCTTGCGGCGGGCGGCTCGCTGCGCTGGCTGAGGGACACATTTTTCCGGGATGCCGCGACAAAAGATAAAAGCGCCTATGCCGCCATGGACGAACTGGCCGCCTCGGCGCAGCCCGGCTGCGAAGGGCTGGTCTTTCTGCCCTATCTCAACGGTGAAAGGACCCCGTATCCGGATCCGGACGCCAGGGGCGTTTTCTTCGGCCTTTCCTCAAGGCACGGCGCCGGTGAAATCTGCCGCGCGGTGATGGAAGGCGTCGTCTTCAGTTTGCGCGACACGGTGGAAATCATCCGCGAATACGGCAGCACCGTCAGCGAAGCGCGAGCTTCCGGCGGCGGGGCGAAGAGCATGCTCTGGCTGCAAATGCAGGCGGACATTTTCAACGCCGTGATTGCCGCCTCGAATATTGCCGAAACGCCGGCCGTGGGCGCCGCCATGCTTGCGGCCGTAGGCACCGGGCATTTCGCCGGCGTCGAACAGGCGGCGGATACGGTGGTCAAACCCGTGCTGCTCGTCGAGCCCGATGCTCAAAACGTCAAAATATATGAGGAATATTACGCGACCTACCGTTCACTGTATCCGGCGTTGAAAAACAGCTTCCGTCAGCAGGCCGAAACAGTGAAAAAGACAGCGCCTGGGAGGGAGGAAAGCCATGTTTGAAATCGTCCCTTCCATCGCGTCCGCGGACCCGCTGAACCTGGGCGGCGCCCTGCAAAGTCTCGCGGGCTTTCCCTGCCTTCACCTTGATATCGAAGACGGCAACTTTACGCCGAATATCACCTTCGGGCTGAGGACCGCAGCGGCCGTCGCCGCCGCTTGGGGCAAGCCCCTCGACGCCCACCTGATGGCCAACCATCCGCAGCGCTATTTCGTCGCGCTCGCCGGCATGGGGGTATCCTCCGTCGCCGTCCATTACGAGAGCGTCGACTATCCTCTCGAAGCGCTCCATGCCGTCCGCAGTCTGGGCATGAAGGCGGGCCTTGCGTTGAATTTCAAAACCGGCTGGCGCGACGTTTTGCCCTTTGCCGGTTCGTTCGACTATGTCCTTGTCATGACCGCCGAACCGGACGGGGCGGGCGAGCGGTTCTGCCCCGCGATGCTCGAGAAAATACGCGAATTGAGGAACCACCTGCCTTTCGGCACAAGCATTCGCGCCGACGGCGGCATCGGGGATGAAGAATGTCCCCTTGTGCTGGAGGCCGGAGCGGATACCCTCATTATGGGCCGTTACCTGTTCGCTTGCGCCGGCCCCCGCGCCGCGGCAGACGCCCTGGTTCAAAAGTACGGCAAATAAGCGGACAACAGAGGTGCAGCCATGACGCAGCGCATATTCAGGGAGTTGGGGCCGGAAGATTTCGACAGGGTTTTCGCCATCGCGAACCTGGCGTATCCGCCCTACGGCGACAGGAAGGAAAAACGCGAAACCTATATCCGCAACGCGCTGGCAACCCGTTCGTCCGGCACCTTTCACGGCTGCTTTGATCCGGACGGTTCCCTCGCCGGTTTCATGGAGGTTTATGAATTCGAAGCCAACCTGCGCGGCGCGCTGACCCGCGCGGGCGGGCTCGGTTTCGTCGCTGCCGATCCCGTGAAAAAACGCCGGGGGATCGCCTCGGACCTCATCAACCGCTTCCTGGAACTGTGCCGGCAAAAGCAATACCCTCTGGCAGTGCTTTATCCTTTCAACATCGGCTTTTACCGGAAGAAGGGTTTTTCCTGCACGGCCCGTATGCACCAGTTCCGCCTGAAACCTGCCGCGCTCCCGGACTTCGGCCGCAGAGACGGCGTTGTGTTCATCGGCGCGGACGAGAAAGAAAACCTGACGCAGTGTTTCCGAACCTATTTCGAACGGACCAACGGCATGCTGATGAAACGGGCGCTCGATATCGACAACCTGTTCGGCAGGCACATCATCGCCGCATACAAAAACCAGGGTGTGATCGAGGGTTACCTGGCTTTTAATTTTCAGAAAACCCGGCCGGACCTCGAACACAGCGACGATATGGCCGTTGCGGAATGGGTCTGCAATACCCGCGAGGCGTTTGCGCAGCTTTGCTCGTTTCTCAGCACGCAGTCCGACCAGATACACCGCCTGATCGTCAATACGCCCGACGACCATCTCTATCTCGCCGCGCTCGACCCGGAGAACGGGGAACACGGCGCGTTTAAGAATATGATTCACGAGATCTATGTCACCGCGGCCGATTCCATGTCGCGTATCGTCGACGTCCGCCGCGCCTTCGAGGCGGTGAAAGACCGACCGTTCGGGAACGCCGGTTTCACGCTGCGGCTGATTGTCGCAGGCGCGGCCCCGGGCGAAGCGGACGAAGACATAACCGTAACCTTTGCGGGCGGCATGGCGGCAGAGGACGACGGCGCGCGGGCGGATGTCGAGGTTCATACGGACATCTCCGGCTTTACCGCTTTGTTCTGCGGCAGCGCCTCCTTTGACGAACTTTACCGCATGCGCTGTGCGGAAATCTCGGATGAGGCATTCGTCGGGGCGGTTACCGATGTGTTCCGCTGCGCCGACAGGCCAAAGACCATCACGTATTTTTAATTTCGGGAATGGGGAGACGATTCGATGAAAGCGGCTGTTTTGGAAGGCGTCGGCAAACTGCGTTTCAGGGACGATTATCCCGTGCCTCAAATCGGCGGCACCGAGGTGCTCATCCGTGTCGAGGCCTGCGGACTTTGCGCCACCGATATCAAAATGTATAAAGGGGAATACACCGGCCGCCTGCCCGTCGTCGCCGGGCACGAGTTCACGGGCGTCGTCGAAAACATCGGCGGCGGTGTCAAGAATATCCGGCCGGGCGACCGCGTTGTCGTCGACCCGAACGAAAGCTGCTGCGCCTGTGCGGACTGCAAAACGGCGCGCTCGACCTTCTGCCGGGATATGGCCGCCTACGGTGTGTTCACCGACGGCGGTTTCGCACAATACGCCAAAGCGGACGAACGGGGCGTCTATAAGATTCCGGATTCCCTTCCCCCGGCGGCCGCCTGCTTTGTCGAGCCCGTTTCCTGCGCCGTGCGCGGCATCGACCGCGCACATATCAAGGCCGGCGATACCGTTGCGGTTCTGGGCGCCGGCACGATGGGCCAGCTGCTCATTCAACTCGCCGCGAACAGCGGGGCGGCGCGCGTCGTCAGCATCGACCCGCTCGGCTGGAAACTCGAACTTTCCAAAGCGCACGGCGCGACCGACACCGTCGACGCGTCGGCAACGGATACGCAAGCCAAAGTCGCCGAAATCACCGGCGGCAGGGGAGCGGATGTCGTGTTCGAGGCGGTCGGCAGCGTGCAGGCTTTCGAAACGGCGCTGGCCCTCGCCGCGCGCGGCGGGACGGTCGTTCAGTTCGGCTTCGCGCCGGAGGGTGCGCGCGCGCAAATCGTGCCGTTCGAAATATTGAGCAAAGAACTGACGATTGCCGGTTCCTGGCTGAATCCTTATACCTTCGAAAGGGCTATCAAAGCGCTTGCCTCCGGTATCGTGACTACGCAACGCCTCATCACCGACCGCCTGCCGCTCGGTGAACTCGAACAAGGCATTCAAAAAGCAATGCGGCGGCCGGAGGGGTTCATAAAAGCGGTCGTTTTTCCGGACCTGCAGGAGTAGTCAGGCCCCGGCACGCAAAACGGTCATGGCGGCGCCGGGCCCGTTCAAACCCGCTCCCTGCGGCAACAACACCCGTTAAGACCAAGCGGCGGCATCTATTGTCTGCCGTATGAAGTTTGATATATGAAATCCGGGGAAGGTCTTTTTTATGCGGTTCTCATTCATGAGCTTTTCCGCGCCGGAACTCGATTTCGCCCAAACTCTTGAGGCGGCGAAGCGTTACGGGTACGACGGTTTTGAACCGCGCCTGGAGTCCGGCCACGCGCACGGCGTCGAAATCGGCATATCCGCCACGCAAATCAGGGAGTTCAGGCAGGCTGCCGAGGACAACGGCGTCGCCGTCTGCTGCCTGGCCACGGGCTGCAAATTCGCCGACCCCGCCGCCGCTTCCGCCATGAGAGAGAAGGCCTTGCGCGCCGTCGAACTGGCGTCGGCTCTCGGGTGTCCCGCCATCCGCGTGTTCGGCGGCGCCATCCCCGACGGCGGCGCGCGCGAAAAGAGTTTTGACAGCATTGTCGAAACACTGCTTGAAATCGCAGGCCCGGCTCAGGCCGCCGGCGTCACCGTTTGCATGGAAACGCACGACGCCTGGTGCGACCCTTTTGCCGTCGCGGATATCATGCAAGCCGTGGACAAACCCTCCGTCGCGGTCAACTGGGATATCATGCACCCGGTGTTGAGAGCCGGTTATCCCGTCGCAATCGCTTTCGATATTCTACGCCCCTGGATCAGGCATGTCCACCTCCACGACGGTAGGATGGACGCCGGGAAACTGACCCTTCTGCCGGTCGGCGAAGGGGACATCGACCACGCCGCCGCGCTGCGCCTTCTGAAAGCGGACGGCTACGGCGGCTATGCCAGCGGAGAATGGATCAACTGGGAACCCTGGCAGACGCATCTGCCGCGAGAACTGAAAACCCTCAAAAGCCTTTTATAATTCATTTTACAAGGATTACGCCATGCCCTCGACTTCTTATACCCGAAAAGAACGCCTTGCCGCCGCCCTCGGACACCGGGAGGCGGACAGGATACCGCTCGACCTCGGCAGCACCAAGGTCACCGGCATCAACATCACCGCCTATCGGGCTTTTCTGGCGTATCAAGACTGGGAGGCGAAAGACCCCGAGCCGGGCGTCGCCGACGCAGTGCAGCAGCTTGCCCGCGTGCATGAAAACGTCCTGCTGGCGCTGGGCGTCGATACCAGGGGCCTGATGACGCGGCCGCCGGCGGGCTTTACGCCCGCGCACTTTGAGGACGGCCGCTACCGGTCTTTCACCGACGACTGGGGCATTACCTGGCGCATGCCCAAACAAGGCGGGCGCTACTACGATATCAGCACCCATCCGATGCCGGGCGACGGCCTGCCCGACCTGGCTTCCTATCCCTGGCCGGACCCGCTCGATGAGTCCGTAACGGCCGATTTTGACGTGCGTATTTCCGCGTATGAAGATTTCGGCCTGGTCCTGAACGGCTTTACCTCCGGGATATTCGAAATGGCCCTGCGCCTGCGCGGCTTTGAACAGTTCCTGACGGACCTCTATTCGCAGCCGGCGTTTGCCGAGGCCCTGCTCGACAAAATCACGCAGCAGAAATGCGCCTACTGGGAAAGGACGCTTCGTTTCTGCGGCGATAAGGTTCTCGTCGCAGCCGAAGCGGACGACCTGGGCACGCAGCACAGCCTGCTGCTGTCGCCCGCGATGTACCGCGCTTTTCTCAAGCCGCGCCATGCGCGCATTGTGTCGCTGATCAAAAAAACGGCGCCGGGGGTGAAGGTCTTTCTGCATTCCTGCGGCGCCGTCCGGCCGCTGATTCCCGATTTTATCGAGGCGGGTTTTGATATTCTCAATCCCGTTCAGGTGGCCGCCGAGGGAATGGAGCCGCGTCAGCTGAAAAAAGATTTCGGCGACTGCCTGACCTTCTGGGGCGGCGGCGTCGATACCCAGCACACCCTGCCGCACGGCACGCCCGCGCAGGTAGCCGACGAGGTGCGCCGGCATATCGAAGACCTCGCGCCGGGCGGAGGGTTTGTGTTCAACGCGATTCATAATATTCAGGGCGATGTCCCACCCCAAAACATCGAGGCGATGTTCAATGCGCTGCGCCTGTACGGCGACTATGCAGGGAGTTGATGAGCGATGATAAGGACGGCTATCCTCGGCTACGGCAGGAACGGCAGCACCATGCACGCCGGCGCCATCGAAAAACTGCCCGGGTTTACCATGGCGGCGGTCTGCGATATCGATGCCGAGGCGCGCCAAAAGGCGGCAGACCGTTTCGGCTGCCCCGTTTACGCGGACTACCGCGAGATGCTGGCCCGCGGGGACCTCGACCTTGTCGTCATCGTTACGCGCAGCAGCCAGCACGCGCCGATGGCCGTCGACGCGCTGAACGCCGGCAAAAACGTGATGGTCACCAAGCCCTGGGCGCTCAACGAGCCGCAGGCCCTCGAGATGATTGCCGCGGCTCAGAGAAACAAGCGCCTTCTGCTGCCGTGGCTGCCGGCGCGCACCGCCTGCGACCTGATCCGCTTAAAGGAGCTTGTCTCATCCGGCGCCATCGGCAGGGTATTTCAAATCAGGCGCTCCGAGTACAGCTTCGGCCTACGCAGCGACTGGCAGACCCTGCGGGAGTTCGGCGGCGGTTATCTGCTCAACTGGGGGCCTCATTTGGTGGACCAGCCACTGCAGCTGGCCGGCAGCCCGGTGCGCAGCGTCAGCGCCCACATGAAACAGCTCAACAATCCCGGCGACGCCGAGGATATGTTCTATGCCGTCATGACGACGGCGGACGGTACCATCGTCATCGCGGAGTGGAGTATGGCGGAGGGCGGACTGCCCGGCTGGCTGATTCAGGGTGATAGGGGGACTATACGGGTCACCGGCGAAAAAATCGAAATCTGGCGGGTGTCCCTGCCGGCGGTCATCGGGGAAAAGGAATATCGCCAAAAACCGGTTGTCGAATACTCCGTAGAGGAACTCGACGCCGTCAACGAGTACGGCGAGTCGACCCTTTTCGGCGATACCGCCGTGATGTACCGGGCCGCCGCGGCGGCTCTCGCAGGCGAAAAACCGTTTCTCGTGCCGACCGCCGGCGCGCTCGAATTAACCCGTGTCCTTGACGCGATCAGGGAAGCGGCGCAGTCCGGCGCCGCGGTTGCCGTTTCTTGATTTGCCTTTCAACCTGCCAGGTGTTAAAATGAACCCAAAAGCCCGGGCCGCTCAACGGCGGTTTGGCAATTGATGAATGGAGGGATATCAATGAGCACCCTGAACGCTCAGCCGCGCGATGCGCATGCCAAAGGCAGACAGCTCAGGAGAGACGGCTTTATCCCGGCGGTTCTGTTCGGCAAGCATCTGGAGCAATCGGTTTTAATCCAGGTGGCGAAAGCCGACGTGGATCAGTTTTTGCGCACGAATACCGTCGGTTCCAAACTGGACCTGGTTATCGGCGGCAAAAAGCAAATGGCCCTTCTCAAAGATGTGTCCTTTGCCCCGGTTGCCGGCACGGTCGAGCATCTGGGCTTCCAGGCGATAACAAAAGGGGAGAAGGTCGCCAGCGAGTTTCATATCCACCTTCACAACCGCGCAAAGGTTGACGGCATCGTACAGCAGCTGCTCAGCCAGGTCCATTACCGTGCCGACCCCGCCGATCTGATCGACACCGTCGAGGTCGATCTGGAGGGCAAAGTCGTCAACGACAGCGCCATTCTTTCGGACTTTGATTTCGCGCACAACCCGAAACTGGAAATTCTGACTCCGCTCGATTCGCCCGTCTATTCCATCTCGCCCAAAGTTCACATGAAGGCGGAGCCTGCCGCCCAGGCTGAATCCGGCGAAACGGCCGGGGAAGAAACGGCAGAGGCGGTAAAAGAAGAAAGCTGATTGTGCTATACCTTTTGCGGCCTCCGCGCCGGCCGGCTGTGCCGGCCCGGCCGGGGGCTTTTGTTATATAGATGAAAGCCGGGAGGCAGCAGCATGGCCGGCGCGGCAGAACAAACGCTGATATCGGAAGGGCTGCGCGCCTATACGCCCGCGCGCAACCGGTACTACCTGGGCACAAAAGAGATTTTCGCCTATACGCTGTTTAAGGTGTCGCAGGGCTTCACCATCAACGGCTACGCGGAGCGTTTTATTTTTGACATTCTGCATGTCGACTTCGGTTATCTGGCGCTCGTCAGCACCGTCGGAGGCATCTGGGACGTCGTCAACGATACCCTCATCGGCGCTTTTGTGGATAAAACGCGCACACGATGGGGCAAATTCAAACCTTATCTGTTTGTGTTTGCCATACCGGGCACCATCGGCTCGTGCCTTTACTGGCTGCTGCCGCTCTTTTTCCCGGGCAGGTCCGCGCTCGACCTGACAAAGTTTATCGTCTATTTTGCCCTCGCCGTTGCCAGGGAGACGGCAGGCACCTTCAGCGGCATCGCGCAGACCGGTATGCTCGCGACCATCACCCCGGACCCCGACGACAGGACGCGGCTGATTTCCGTTTCTGGCCTGCTGAGCAATTTCCTCGGCGACGGGGTGCCGCAGCTGGTGATGACGCTGCTCATCGACGGCATCAACCTGAAAAAAATCAATATCAGCATGCGCGGCGCCTACATGTTCATGGGCACCTTCACCTCTCTGGCGGGCGGAGCCGCCGTGCTGTATTTTTCATCGGTCACCCGCGAGCGCGTCATGCAGTCCGTCGAGCGGCCGAGCGTTCTGGAAGGGGTCAAGTCGATCCTCAACAATAAACCGGTGCTGCTGATGACGCTTTCGGATTTTCTCAGTTCCTTTTCCGTCGGGACGGGCATGTCCAACTATTACATCGACGTGCTTGGAATGGCGTCGATAATGCTCATTGTCGGCATACCCGGCGTCTTTATCACCCCGGTCAGTTTCACCTTCGTGCCGTGGTTCCGCCGGCACTTTTCGACAAAGGTCAACTGGCTTATCGGCAGTTATACCGGCGATTTTCTCATGGCGCTCGTCTTCTTCTTCGGTTCCATCGGCGGCAGAAAGAACGGCCTGTACCGCTGCAAAGGCCCGATGATTGCCGCCATTATGCTGCAGGAGACGCTGTTTACCTTTGTCATGGGCCTGCGCCGCGTCATTCCGGCGGAAATGTACAACGAGGCGATGGACTACTGCGAATGGAAGAACGGCTACCGCACCGAAGGCATGACCTCCGTGGCGAGGGGCCTTGCGGCCAAACTGGTCGGCGTTGTCGGCGCGGCGGTGCGGTCGCTGCTGATGAAGTCTTTCGGTTACGAGCAGGGGGCGGGTTTCCTCAATCAAACGGATTCCACCAAGTATTTTCTCTTTGCGATGTCGACCGTTATCCCGTTTGTCACCGGTTCGCTGGGCATCCTGCCCAAACTTTTCTACGACCTTTCGGGGAAAAAACTCGAAACGATGTACGACGAATTATCCGTGCGGCGGTCGAAAGCGGTGCGGGATATTTCCGCCGCGGCAAATGAGATGCCGGGTTCCGGACAGGTTCGGCCGCAATGAGGCCGGCTTGACATACCGTTATATATGCGATAGTGTATTGATTGCAACCGACATAATATTGTATTGAAGGAGGCTGCGCGATGAAAAAATCAATCAATCGCGTCCTTGGCATACTCCTGGCGGCGGTCATGCTGATCGCCGTGATGCCGGTGGGGGTGTTCGCCGCGCCCGGAGTGAAAGTCAACGCGATTACGCTGTCCAAAACATCCATGACGCTAACCGTCGGCAAGATGGTGCTGCTCATTGCCACCGTCAAGCCCGATGACGCCGCCAACAAAGCCGTCGCCTGGTCGAGTTCCGACAAGGCAGTAGCGGCGCCGGTGCTTTCGACCGGCCTGATCGTCGCGCTTTCCATCGGCTCGGCCGTGATTACCTGCGCCGCCCGGGACGGCAGCGGCGTTCAGGCGACCTGCAAAATCACGGTGGTCCCCGATACGCCTCAGTCTTTTACGGTGGTGCGCGCCTCGTCGACGAGCGTCCTCGTCAGCTGGAAAGCGGTCCTCGGTGTCACGGGTTACGAAGTGCAGCGCTATTCTCCGCTGCTGAAAACGTTCGTGCCGGTCAAAATCACAACCTCCACCTCTTTCCTTAACAGCGGTCTGCTGCCCGGCAAAACCTACACTTATCGGGTCAGGGCGTTTAAAATTGTCGGCACAGCCGTTTACGCCAGCGCTTTTACCGCGGAAAAAACCGCATGACATCCGCCGCCGGCTGAGCCGCGGTTTCCGCCCTGCGTTTTTCATAGAACGCGGGCGCGGATTTTTTGCCCCGGCTAATCAGAAATCCTGCCCATGACGGTGCACAATATCACTCAAACGACACGGAGGCAATACGTTGGAAATTATCGCCAAAAGGCAGTTTGACCCTCTTTATATCTGGCTTGACATTGCTTTTCTTCTTCTGTTCGCGGCGCTGCTGCTCTGGAAGAAGAAGTACATGACGCTGATCATCGGCATACTCAGCGGCATCCTGTATATGGTTGTCGATTTCGGCTTGTTCCATTTGGTGTTCCATTCCAGGGAAATATTCAACGGCTACAGCCTGTTCTGGGTGCTCCTGTGGATGTCCATGAGCTACGGCTTTACGAATTTTGTCTGGATTTGGCTTTGGATTTCCAAGGACAAACGGCTGTTCGAATGGACCCTGCTGATATTAACCTGGTGGGTTTGCTGCCCGATGATCGCCAACACGTTCGGCGGCTTTGCCGAACCGGTCATTATTCAGCGGACCACCGGCAGTTACCACGGTTATATGGCCGTGATCATGTTCGCCGGATACCTCGGGCTGATCATCTGGAATTTGACGCAAAAGGACAAGGCGCGCCGTGTCAATATCCCCTGGCTGCTTGCCATCGGCATCCTGGTTCAGTTCGGCTGGGAAGCGGGCCTTCTCATCGGAGGGATCCGCAGCGCCGGCTTCGCCTCCATGTCGGATAAACTGATGACCACCGTGACCAACTCCCTGGTCGAAACCAACCTCGGCATGCCGTATATTTACCTGATTTTCCTCGCGTATTCCAAAAAGCTCAAAGAGAACCTCAAACGCCGGAACCGGCCGGTCACCCTGCTCGGGCGCCTGCAAGAAAACAACGGGGAAAAAGTCAAAGGCGACGAGCCCGTCGGCGAGTATCTGGCATAATAGCCTGCCGCCGGGCTGTTCGATACGATGTATTGAAGATTGCCGGGGAATAAGAAAATGGAGAATGACGGAAAAGGTGTCCCCGAGAATATCCCTGCGCAAGACGATGCACGGCCGCAACGCGAAGAGTTTCCGTTATGGCGCATTGTCCTTTGGACCCTCGGCGGGGTGGGCAGCACCATCATCGGCAGCCTGACGGGGCTGATGACCTATTTCTATGTGCCGCCTGAAACCAGCCAGGCGGCTTTTCCGCAATATCTGAGCACAAAAACCATTTTGGGTTTCACGCTCGTGGGGATCATCGGTTACATCGGCGGGCTGGTCACCGTCGCCTACAATCCCGTTGTTTCCACCTGGAGCGACCGCTCCAGGTCGCGGTTCGGCCGGCGTAAAATCTTTATGGTCGTGTCCTTTCTGCCGATATCGGTGCTGTCTTACCTGATGTTTTCCCCGCCGGTGGACCACGTCAGCCCGGTCAACGCCGTATGGCTGTTCGCCGTTATTATTTTACTCAATGTCTTTCGTGCGACGTACGGGGTATCCGGCGCGCTTGTTCCGGAGTTCGGCTCCAACAGCAAGATCATCATGCGCTTCAATACCTTCAGCGCCATCGGCTGGGTATTCGGCTATATCATCGGTTCCCAGTTGATTTTTATGATTAAAGACGCCTTTGTCTCGGCGGGCATGACGCCTGTCGAAGCCTTTCGCCTTACGGTCGGCGGCTTGATCGCCGTGTCGACGGTATTTCTGCTGCTGCAGATCATCGTCGTCGACGAAAAACGCTACGGCACGGGCAAATCGTCGACGGTCGCCCTCCTGCCGGCGCTGAAACTGACATTCAAGAACCGTTCTTTCGTGCTGTTTACCCTGACCAACCAGGTGTATTTATGGGGCGACGGCTTTTTCCAGACCGGCCTTCTGTATTTTGTGACCATCATCTTCGGCCTGTCGGAAGCCATGCTCTTCCCCTTCGGGGCGACCCTGCTCGGCATCGCATTTGTGATTTACCCCCTGGTTCCGCTTATCGCCAAGCGGACCGGCAACAAACTGCTTTACGAGGTCGCCCTGGTCGTCATGTTCATTGTGATGCTCCTGTTTGCCTGGGCGGATAAAATACCGGTTTCGGCGAACATCCTGCCCTGGGCGATGGTTGCCATCATCGCGATTCCCGGCGCCATCACCGGCATCATCCCCGGCGCCATCAGCAATGAAATCGTCCGCGAGGACTGCCTGCGCACGGGGTTGGCGAAAGAAGCGTCTTTCAACGCCGCCGCAGGCCTGATTACAGCCATTCCCGGCGGGTTTGTCGGCTTGATCATGCCGTCGCTGCTGTTGCTCGGCAAAAGCCGGGCAAACCCGCTCGGTGTGCGCACTGTCGCACTGGTCAGCGCGGGGTGTATGCTCGGCGCGCTGGTCATGCTCCGGTTCTTTTACAACGAAAAAAAACTCAAAGCCTCGCTGAAGGAACACGGCTATCATTAACCGAAAATCCCTGCGGCAGAAAAGAAGAACCGGCTTTCCGCCGGCTCTGCTTTTTCAGCCGCAAACGCTTATCTGCCCCGGCCGTATCGTATCCCTTTCGCGATGGTTGTCATCGTGTCGACGACGCAGCCGAACACGGCGACGACGGCAACATAATGCGGCACCCTGCCCCAGTGATAAACCAGGTCGAAATCGGCCGGCATGGCAAAACTCTGCACTGCCTGCAGCTGTGTGATGAAATCCGCGTTCCAAATCGCGGGCGAAGCGAACACATGCAGCGTCAGCGCTAGCGACACGATGTTGATGGCCGTTACGGCGGCCGCGAGTTTCAGGTTGTATTTTTCAATGGCCAGTTTAAATAATTCCTTGACGATGCCCAGCACGAAAACCGCGTTGATGAACGGCAGCATGCTTCTAAAAACATCCATATCGAATATCGGTACGAAGGCGTGCGTTTCGCCGAACCAGTGAATACCGAAAATTTCCGGCGCGCCGTTAAACAGCACGATGGCCAGCACCGTGAAAACGATGCCGGCAACGGGTTCGCTTTTCGGGATGCGGGCTTTCTTCGCGGGTACTTCGGGCAAGTCGGAAGGATTCCATTGTTTCCCTTTTTCATCGATTTTCGCGTTGTAGCGCTGCATCAGGGCGAACACCACCGTCACCCAGGCGAACGCCTGGAACAGCGCGGATACCAGATTCGACACGGCGTTGCCGAAGTATTCAAGCAGGTTGCCGCGCCCGCCTGCAATGGCGCCGATGGTCAGCGCGATGGCCAGGCCGCCCGCCACCGCGGCGAGCACGATTTTCAGCACCGTGATATAAAAACCGTAATAATCGGGACCGATGAGGCAGTTTTTGGAACCCCGGTATTTCGCAGCAAGGTCGGCCGGCTTCCCGAGTTCGAGCAGTACCGCGCGGACATCCTCCGGCGAAGGCTCGCCGCCCGCCGCCTTTTCGGCAAGCATATCATCGATAAGGCCGGCCAATTCTTTCTCGATGTCGGCCCGCTGTTCCTTCGGCAGGCGTTTGGCCACCGCATACAGGTATCTTTCAATCAAATCGGCCCCGTATTTCTTATTGCTGTCCATCTCATTGTTCCTCCCGTTCGATGAGATTGTTCAGGTTTTCCGCCATAGTTTTCCACTCCGCGCACATTTGCCGGTAGATGTTGAGCCCGTCGCCGCTGAGTACGTAGTATTTGCGCGGTTTGGTTCCCGCCGTTTCCCACTCGCTGGTCAGCAGACCCTGTTTCTCCAGCCGGCGCAGCAGGGGATACAAGGTTCCCGGCTCGATGGGGACGCCTTTTGCTTCCAGGGTTTCCGCCAGCGCGTAGCCGTATTTCGGGCTTGTCAACTGGCTTAACACGCTGATGGTCAGCGTCCCCCGGCGCAGTTCCGACACCAGGCCCTGCACAAAATCAATCTGCTCGTCGCTCATAACCAACCACCTCGTCCCCATTATACTGTGCGACGCACACTATTGTCAATGGTATAATATAAATTATTTGAAACTGAATCGTTTCAATAACGAACCCTTCGGTGCGCATCCCTGCGTACCGAAGGGTTCGTCTTGTATAAGAATTAAAATTACAGAACCGTCACCGGCACATCGAAACGGAACCCGCCGCAACGGACCGTCACGGTTGTCGTGCCTTTTGCGCCGCCGGCCGCCGTCACAATCCCGTCCGCGGTCACATCAATCAACCCGGCATCGTAACCGCTGTAAACCACGCCTTCCGCCGCCGAGCAAAGTTCGAACCAGGTGTTGTCCTCATAAACCGCCAGCCCGCGGATTTGCTTGTGCCCGCCCGGCGCCACCGCGTAGGCGCTTTGCACAGGCGTCCACGCCTTGACGGCGGGCGAAGGCGCCTGGACCGGCTCGTCCTCGCCGCGCACATAGACGGTGAACGTGACGCTCAGTCCCTTGAAGGTCGTCGCGGTCACCTCGGTTTGGCCGGCGGCCAGCGGTACGCACCGGTTCCCCTTGATTCGGATAATCGAGGGGTCATAACCGGAATAGGCCAGCGAACCCGGGCAGGGCAGGGGGCTGTCGCGGAAGTCGGTGTCCACCAGATAGTAGTCGATGCAAAAAGCGCCCTGTGACACCTTGCGCTCAAAGAAGTGCGGCGAAGTGGTCAGCGCCAGATAGACCGGGACCTTTTTCGCCGGTACGGGAACCACGTCGGTTTTCGCATTCGCGCTGCCGGCGTCCGAAAAGTCCTTTTCATTCACAAGGCCGATATCGACCGCCTGAATTCTGGTCGCCCAGACGCCCCACTTCGGGCCGTAGGCGTAGGCGAGGTATTTCCTGTCGCTCAGGCGGATGTGCCCGTCCGGCCGCGAGGATATTCCGGCATTGTGGCAGTAATAACTGATGTTTGTTTTCAGCTGATTGACCGGTTCGAAACTCAGGCCGTCGTCGGATTCGTAGACTGAAACGTAACTGTCCGGCCCCAGCCTTTGCGAGGTGCTGACGGCGACGAACTTGCCGTAGTCGTCGATAAACTTGACGTCCATCGAGTCGCTGCCGGGCACGCCGCTGCGGTCGGCGGCGACGCCCCGGTCTATCATCGTCGCCGGCCAGTTCGCATCGCGCGCGTCGGCGGTTGCCACCCGCGTTTGATTGACGCCGTTGCCCTGAGCGTCCCGGCTTGTCCAGGTATAATAGATATAGAACGTTTCGGCCTTGACTACAAAACTCGGTTCGCCCGCACCCCAGCAGCGGCTGTCCTCGTCGAAATACACAATCGGCTGCGGTTTGCCGCCCCAGTCTGCGCCGTTCCATTTTTCATACGGGCCCTGCGGCGTCCTGGACCTTGCCACAAAAACGTTGTTGCAGACGCCTTGCGGATAAATCGTCGACGTGTAGCCGATATAGTAGTATCCGCCGAACTTGACCGCGCCCGGATCGCAGGTGGAGTAAAAATCCATGGAATCCGGCGTCGGATACACGGCGCGCGTTTCGGCGGTCCAGGTCTTGCCCCCGTCGGGCGAATGGCGGTAGGTGATCCAGTCCCATTCGCCCTTGCCGCCGGGCGCCGCGAACCAGGCGTCCAAACTGCCGTCGGCATTGACGAACACGCTGGGGCCATAACGGTAGCCGGCGCCGCCCTGCGTCGGCTCGTAGAGGTCTGTACCGGCATCGAGCACAGTCATATTCAGGTATTTGTTCACATCCGGCGGCACAATCATTTCCCCGTCCGTATAATCCCTGCCCTGCAGGGGAGTCGGCGTGACCGGCTTTTTCCACAAATCCGAGGCTAGCGAAGCCGCCGCCATAAAGAAACTGAGAATCAGCGCGAATCCTTTTTTGAACCATGTGAAGTCCAAAGCGATACCTCCCTGCCTTGCGCTCAATGTGACCGGGCGTACAGCGCCATAAACGTGTAGGGGTCGACGATTTTCAGCCGATAATCGCCGGGCAGCGCTTCGATCGCGCGCGCCCAACGGTTCACCGTTTCGGGGGATTGGAGGATGACCCGCACGGCGGTGAACGCGCTGCCGTTTTTCGCCGGGTTCTCGCGTAAATGACCGAGCAGGTCTTCCGCGCTCAAAGCGTCGGCCATCTTCACGACGGGCATGGGCGTACAGGGTCCGATACCGCTTGCGTTGTTGGTCAAGAGGCCTGCCGGGGCAAAGGAGGCATAGGCGTCCAGAACCCTGCGCCTGAGCAGGAAATCGCCGGGCGTCTTGACGCCTTTGTCAAAAATCAGAAAGCCCTGGATATCCATGTCGAAGCGTTCAAATAAGGTTTTATTGTAAGCCGCCCACTGTTCGAGCGTGCCGAAATGTTTTGAAACCGCCAGCGCTTCGGGGTTGAGGTAGCCAGCGCCGTTGTCCCCGCAGACAAAGGTGTCGTTCGGCGTCGCCGTGGCGTAGAGGTAGTCGATGACATGCGGCGCGCGCTCATAGAGGCCGGGCGCGAAAGACCAGGCCAGCGGCACTGTGCCGCGCTGCGCATTGTCCCAGCAGGTCAGACTTTGCGAATTGAGCCATGCCGCCGAGTCGTAATCACCCATATAGACCATCACGTAGTTGAAATTGCCGCCTTCGTCAGCCGTCGCCTCGCCCCGCGCCGCAGCGCTTTTCTGCTCATAGCGTTCCGGGTGCGGATAGTGCATAAAAACGGAGGCGTCTGACATGGCGACGAGTCCCGGCGCGTCGGCGTCGAGCATGACGTTGTAATAGGAGAACTCCCGCACCGTCTGCCACTCGACCGCGACCGGCCCGCTGAGTTTTTCGGCGCCTTCGGCCTGAATGAAGTTCGTATATTTGATGTGCCAGGCGGTAAAGCCGCCGCAGGTAATCGGGGCGTATTCAAATTTTGCCGCCAGGGCGTTTTGCGCCGCCAAAACAACCTGCAGCGTCCGATAGTCGGCGGAGCCCGTCAGCGGGCAGACTCCTTTGCCCGCCTGGTCCGGATCGTCGCTGGGGATTTCGTTTTTCATCACGCACAGGTCAAAGAAGAAGGCTTTTTTGGCGATGTAGTAGTCGTTGTTGAGCAGAAAAGCCGTCGACTTGATAT
>Ga0116184_10001333_pt1 | contig 24144 bp, 14 predicted proteins | sample AD_JPNNA5_MetaG_FD_89886 | JGI IMG/M metagenome (GOLD analysis project Ga0116184, IMG submission 89886) | Active sludge microbial communities of municipal wastewater-treating anaerobic digesters from Japan - AD_JPNNA5_MetaG | ecosystem: Engineered > Bioreactor > Anaerobic > Digestate | place... | reverse complement strand
GGTAAGATCAAGCGTCCCTGCGCCTGTATCAGCAGCACCGCCAATAGCAATAGCCTGACCTGCAGAAAGCGGTGCGAGGATAAGTGTATTGTTGCCGCTAAAACTACCCGCTCCGCCATTAAAATTTATTTCATTCGAATTGATTGCAACTGGTCCGGAAAACGATGCAGTGCTGGAGAAAACAACGGAAAGGGCTGATATTATGGTAAGTCCCGCGAGATTTGGCGCTCCTACTGCCCCGGTAAACGTTATGATTCCTCCGGTGCCCCCATAAAGCGTTATTGTCTGCGCTCCACTTACTGTACTCTGGAAAGTGATATTAGCGCCAGCTGCGTTTCCGCCACTGTTCGTTGTATCGATAGTACAGGGGCCGGTCATGGAAACGGCACTCTGGAAATTAACAGCGTCCCCTGTTGTTGTAATGGTGCCTCCCATGGAAACGGCTCCAGCCCCATTTTGCACTAAACCGCCCCGAGCGGTTATATTGGCTGCAAGGGTGAGCGCTCCCGCGTTGGTAAGTGTGATAAGACCACCTTCAGCGCTCGCCAGTGTGTCCGAGATGCTCATGGTGCCACCTGCTGTCGTTATGAGCGTGATTCCTCCTGCTCCGCCCGAAGTGGACACTATATCGCCGCCAGCCCAGACGCCGGTACTGAGGTTTCCGGTTGCGGTAATGTTAATGACACCATTCGATGTGGTAACCGGCCCCGAAGCATCTCCTAGTTGCACGGCCGATGCTTCGCTGATATAGATGTCACCACCAGCGCTTGCCCGTATCGTACCAACATTGGTCGCTAACGCTGCACCACTTGCACCAATAGAACCTCCCGCACTCAATACAAGAAGACTTGTGCTCCCTCCCGCTCCAACGGTGCCACTAGATGGGCGAGTAATGCTTCCTGCACCACCAGCTGTAAGAGTGATCTGCGCATTGTTTGCAGCCTGGATATTCTGTGAGATTACCATACCGCCTGCAGTAGCTGTTAAACTTATCGAAGTGCCTGCTCCGGTAGTAGTTACTGTGTTTCCAAAGGTCAAAGCGCCACCGGCAGTTATTTCAATCTGTCCACCACTCGTCGTGATGCCACCACCACCATTACCGAGCTGTACAGCATCGAACTCGTTAATAAAGATGTTTCCAGTAACCGAAGCACGGATAACCGCAATATTGGTATCGAGCGGGGTTCCTGAAGCGCCTACGTTTACCGCCTGTGATACGATGAGCGTTCCGGTTCCTCCGATACTAACATGTGTGGCTCCAGAAGTTACTGTAATATTACCTCCGTTGGAAAATGTGAGTGTGCGATTATCCCCAAGCGTGAGTGTGTTAGCTGCAAAAGAGACTGCACTCGAATTTCCCTCTATGAGCAAATCGTATGTGGTTCCACCAAGGTTAACATGTCCTGAACCCGCAACTGTTATAGCACCGGTACCGGTTGTCCTGCCTATGGTTACCGTTCCGGTTGTTGTCAAGAAACCCAATTCCGTATTAGTAAGGTTGAAGGTTCCCACCGGATCGTACAAACCTATCGTTGTAGCGTCTGCTGCAGGTTGAAGCGTAATTGCACCAGCGCCTGAGTTGCCAAACGTGTTTCCTAAATTTATCTGGTCCGAGGTAACGGTTATTGGATTACCCGCTGCCACTGTCACAGATCCAGTAGTCGTAAAAATAGATGCTGTGACGGTAAGCCCCGTCGGTGTTCCGTTTGTAGATGCAACAGTGACAGTTCCACCGCCTGCGTTCAGCGTCAAGGAAAAAGCTCCCGACACCGTCCCACCAAGCGTTATGTCCCCGGCTGCGCCAGCGTTAAGTGTTGTATTAGCTGTAAGGACCACGCCTGTATCTCCATCCCCAAAGTTTATGTCCTGCCCCGCACCGCCACCCGTTGCGACCGTACCCGCGGTGTTCACCGCTGACGACGCTGTCGCGGTTACCCCGCCCGTAAAGGTAATGCTGTCCGCTGCATTGTTACCGAGTGTTAGTGTTCCGGTATTGTTAAACGTTGTCACTCCTGCTATGCTCGAGGTTTGTCCGCCTGCCCCCGCGTTCAAAGACACATTGTAACCATTCGCAGCCGTGCTTAATCCTGTTGTTATAGAAACATCACTATTAAAAGCAATAGTTCCCGTTGTATCTGTCAATGTAACTGTACCAGCAGTAAGGGGGCCAGAAACCGTTACACCGCCAGAATTAGTAATTGTAAGACTGTTCACGGTGAGCGCATCGGAAAAAGTCATGGTACCGGCTGTCTTATTGACGACGAAGCCCGCAGAAGGAGCCGTGGCACCCCCCATGGTAACTGTCTGATCGCCTGTACCGTTAAAGGTTACAGTGCTTGAGCCAAGCGCGAGCCCACCTGCCCCCGCATTATTTATAAAATTTCCACCTACAGTGACAGCAAAATCGGACGAGCTAAAGCTGCCGTTGTTAACGGTAAGGTTGACACTAACTGAAAGTGTGCCCCCCAGTATCACCGCGCTTCCAGCGGTATTTATAGTAAGTGAACCAGTAATCACAAGATCGGTACCCGTTGTCAACGATGAGCTCGTGTCAACAATAAGATTGCCGGTAAACGCGGTAAGTGAAGCTGAATTCCAGTTTGTAGAAACAGTAAGACTTCCGAGTGTCAAGCTTGCAGGAATATTGTTCGTTGGAGGTCCTGCAACCGTTGCAACAATCGTTGCTGTATCACCCGCACCGGAAGGGACCCCCGTTCCATAGGCAGAACCGTCCCACCAATTCGCAGGATTAGCCCAGTCACCATCATTAGTATCCAGATTCCATGTATAATCAACTGCCAGTACTCGCATGGCAAGACCAAGTATCAACAGCAAGAGACAGCAAATCCGTAGATTCCGCATCGGTACTCCTCGATTTTTATCTTTTCAGTAAGGGAATAAGTTCAAAATAGTCCAGACAAACTCAAATGCCCTGTATATCAGTATACTCCTTATTATGGAAGCTTTCAAATCCTCGATTCTGCGGTTTTAACCCATACATCAACCCCGGCACGCTCTCTTTAGTGTCACGAAGCTTGTGCATAAAATTATCTCCATAATATTTAGTAGGTCATATTTATAATCATAACAACATATTTGATAGTTTTTGCAAAAATCAAATAGACAGTGAATAAAATGAGTATTTTCACAATTTTCGTGACACTATCCACACTATCAGGCAAAAATATCCGCGCATCCTCTTGACTATTTTCTTTTTTGTAACGATATTTACTTTTACTATTCTTCTGAATTTGTCATACTGATGAAAGGACGATCATGTATAAGCTGCAATCATATACATTACGCAATATACTCGTGCAGGGAGCAGTGCGGTACTACAAACGGCCTGCAATTGCTCTGATTGGGAATGCACCTCTTTCATACCGTGAAATTGGTTTGCGGGCAGCTGAGTTTATTAAAAGACTTGAAACGCTAGACATTGGAGCAGAAGAAAAAGTTGTTCTGTTATCAGAAAATAGACCAGAATGGGTTATTGCATACCTTGCCATAACTGCTTCGGGAAGAATTGTCGTACCCATCTTAACCGATTTTCATCCAGAACAAATACAAAATATCATCAAACACTCGGAAGCACGCATTCTTGTTGTGTCGGAAAAACTAAAATCTAAAATCCGCGGGAGTACAGTGCCAGTTGTTATTAGCATAGAAAGCATACTCAAAGAGCCCATTGGTACCCTTCCGGACAAAAAATTACTCGAGGAGTTGCTCAATAAGCAATTTCCGCCCATTGATGAGACAAGAATCGCTGCAATTCTCTACACATCCGGAACAACAGGACACTCAAAAGGTGTCATGCTCACTCACAAAAATCTTGTATGGGATGCGTGTGCTACCCGCAGTATTATCCATCTGCATAGGACTGATCGTTTGCTATCGATACTACCGCTTGCACACACGTATGAATGTACCATTGGCATGATAGATCCAATCATGCAGGGATCATTTATAACCTATCTCGATAAACCGCCGACAGCATCGACATTGCTCCCCGTGCTTAAAACCTTGCAGCCAACTATCATGCTTACCGTGCCGCTCATTATCGAAAAGATATACCGGAGCAGTATTCGTCCTAAACTGGAAGCCATGAAACTCTATAGATATTCCTGGGCAAAACCACTGCTCCATTGGCTCGCTGGAATACAGCTCAAGAAAACGTTTGGCGGACACATGCGATTCTTTGGCATTGGCGGTTCCGCACTCTCTCCTGATGTTGAGCAGTTCCTTATCGATGCAAAATTTCCCTATGCAATAGGCTATGGTCTTACAGAAACAGCACCCTTATTAGCCGGATGCGGCCCGTATCGAACAAAACTCGGATCAACCGGACCTGCACTCAAAGGAGTAATGCTCCGCATTGCCAGCCCCGATCCTGTAACCGGTGATGGTGAAATTCAGGCAAAGGGCGAAAACATCATGTTTGGTTACTACAAAGATCCAGAAAAAACAAAAGAAGTATTTACCGATGATGGATGGTTCAAAACAGGCGATTTAGGTCACTTTGATGCTCAAGGTAATTTGTATATTCGAGGAAGACTTAAGTCACTCATTCTAGGTCCTTCGGGCGAAAATATTTATCCAGAAGAAATCGAAAGCATCCTTAATGCACATGAGTATGTTGCAGAATCGCTCGTATATCAGGACGGAAAAGAACTCAAAGCACTTGTTGTGCTTAAAGAGGATATTGTAAGCAGGTTTGCAGGCAGAGCTCAGGATACGCTGGAAGACATTGAGGAAATTTTTAATAACATTAAAAAATCGATTAACAGTCATCTGCCGCCTTTCAGTAGAATCCATGCTGTAGAACTCCATACTGAACCATTTGAAAAAACCCCTTCACAAAAAATAAAGCGGTTTTTATATCCTCAGCATAAAAATAAAAATGATACAAAGGCGTCACAGTGATGATTGTTTATTGATTTGTGTGCGTCATGAAGACTGGTGCTCTGTATCATGAAAACTGCTGCACTGTATATTTATGCAGCGCAATGCATAGCATAGAGCACTTGACGCCCCTTAAATATCAGAGTATCAATACGACATAACAGGAGGAATTCCATGCCAGTAAATCTTAAAGGACGAAGTTTCCTGACACTCAAAGACTTTACACCTGAAGAGATCCGCTATCTGCTCGATCTCTCTCACAATCTCAAAGCCAAAAAACGTGCCGGCATTAAGGGCAACCTTTTGGACCACAAAAACATTGTGCTCATTTTTGACAAAGCCAGTACCCGCACACGCTGTGCATTTGAAACTGCATGCTGGGATGAAGGCGGTAATGTAACCTTCCTTACCAACAGCCAGATGGGCAAAAAAGAATCGGTAGAAGATACCGCAAAGGTATTGGGCCGCATGTACGATGGTATTCAATACCGCGGTTTTTCTCAGCAATTAGTAGAAGACCTCGCAAAATATTCGGGCATTCCTGTATGGAATGGACTCACCGATGATGATCATCCGACACAGATTCTCGCTGATCTCATGACAATCGAAGAACATGTTCACAAACCGCTCAATAAAGTAAAAATGGTCTACTGTGGTGATGCCCGCAACAATATGGGTAATGCACTCATGATCGGCAGTGCAAAAATGGGTATGCATTTTGTAGCCCTCGCACCGAAAGAACTCTGGCCCAATGAACAGCTCACTACCGAAATGAAAAAAGTAGCAGAACAAACTGGCGGTAAAATAGAGTTTTTTACAATCGAACAAGCTGATCAAGCCCTTACAGGTGCCGACGTTCTCTATACCGATGTCTGGGTATCGATGGGTGAAGAAGCAAAATTCGAAGAACGCATTAAACAGCTTGAGAAATACCGCGTGACCATGGACTTTGTAAAAAAGACAGGCAACCCCGATGTTATTTTCCTGCACTGTCTTCCTTCATTCCATGATCTCGAAACCGAAGTTGGCCGTGATATTTACAAAAAATACGGCTTAAAAGAAATGGAAGTAGCAGACGAAGTCTTCCGCTCCCGTCATTCAAAAGTATTCGACGAAGCTGAAAACCGCCTCCATACCATTAAGGCTGTTATGGTGGCTACAATCGGTGATTTATAATTTTTAATTCAGTAAAGCGCGGGAAACCGCGCTTTTTTTATACGTGCAATTACATGGTATAGTGGTTTTGAGTATTGCATGACTACTCAACAGAGTACTAACCACAAACCCAAAATCCTCATTATTTCTGGCGAGCCTGGTTCTGGGAAAACATCGCTCTGTATGGCTAGCGCTGCATGGTGCAGATCTCACGGTATTGCGCAAACTGGCATCACGAGCCCTGGACTCTATGTGGCATCAACACGCATAGCAATACAAGCTTACAATATTCAGGACACTACAATGCGTTTACTCGGCATTCGTAAGGACATAGAGGTGGAAGAATTGCGCAGCCACATTGATGTACTCAAACAAAATCTTCCGCTACCCTATATCGAAACTGAGCGCTGGTGTTTTTCGGAACATATTTTCAATGAATGCAATACCTTGCTGTATACAAACCATGAATCACTCTTCTGGGTTGATGAACTCGGTATACTCGAATTCGAGTATCAAAAGGGATACGTTAAGGCTTTTGAAGCACTCCGCTCACAAATGTACAAGCTGGCAATCGTTGTAATTCGTCCCGGTTTAGTGCCATATTTTTCGCAGTATGTACCTGATATTGCATATGAGGTCATAAACATTTCTGAGCATCCACTTGAACAGCTAGAATTTATGCAGATTTTATTGAATCACATGCGCACATGCGGTATACAAGCATAATTGTGTACATTTTTAAATATTTTAGATAAGTTATATAAAGAACAAGGAGTGTCATAATGAAATTACAGACAAACTATTTCTTTTTAGGTTTGCTTATAGCTCTTGCACTATGCGTACTTATACCAACACCGCTCACAGCGCAAAGCCAATTTTTCGATCCCTACACCGTAATTGGTAAGACTCCTGCTATTGATGCTAATCCTTTTGCAGGTATTGCAAACCCTGCATCAGTCGGATTCTTAAACCGGGAATATTATGCTTTCACAGGTTTTGTTCTTGCACAAGAATTTGGTTTTAATTATATTCCAATAAACCTTGCTGGATTTTCACTAACAAAACAGGGCTCTTCGGTTTCTCTGTATATTAACCCAAATGATACAAATATCTCAGCAACTGCACGAATCAATATGGCAAATGCCATTGGATGGTTTTCGATTGGCACTGGCTTTGAATCAAAGTTTGATTTTACTACAAATAGCTTTAGTAATTTTTTAATAACAATTGGTATGGAAGCGCAGCCTGTGCGCTATATAAGTTTAGGAGCATATGGTGCTTATAACACTGACACTTTTTCTAATTTCTGGAAAGCAGTTTTTGATGCAGGCATACGGCCATTTGGTACAAACATATTTACTGTTTTTGGACGTTTTAGTTTAGATAACAACTCAGCTACAAACTGGTCAGCCGGTGCAAGTGTGCGACCTATTCCTGGTTTTGAATTTTTTGGGAACTATGCTAGTACCAATACTATAACTTTGGGGCTCACACTTCGTTCTACGACAGATAGTATCAGCACATCAGCAACGATAGACCCAGGATTCTCAACACTCTCTAATGTCTTTGCAGCCTACACAATAGAAAACAGTCCCAAAAATGATCGCATAATTCTTGCAAAAAATACTACGTGGGTTGAAGTTAATCTTAAGAACACACTGGTACAGACCTCATTTATTGGAAAAACGTATGCTCCAGTTCTTCAGGTGCTCAAAGCATTGGAAAATATGCGTGTTAATCCTGAAGTTACAGGTATTGTTCTCAATCTCAGCGGTTTTCAGGCAACTCGCAGCGTTATCTACGAAATTAGAAAATCGCTTGCCGAATTTAAAAAAGCAGGTAAAAAAATTATAGCTTTTATTGATTCTGTCAATACAGATGTATATGCGCTTGCCTGCATTGCAGATTACATTGTAATTGACCCATATGCGCAGCTTTCACTGGAAGGTTACTACATGGGGCGGTTGTACCTAAAACATGCTCTCGAAAAACTTGGAATTGGTGTAACCGAAATCAAACTCTTTACACATAAAACAGCAGCAGAACAGTTCACACGCTCTTCAATGTCTGACAGTGATAAAGAACAGTATCTTGCCTATCTTAACACGATTTATAAAGATACGGTGCTTGCAATTGCTGAGGGCAGGAAATTTTCCGAGGAAGAAATCAATACGCTTATCGAACAGGAATTTATTTTTACTGCTCAAAGAGCACAATCACTCGGCCTTGTAGATGCCATCGGAAGATACGATGCTATAAAAAAAATTATTACCGACAAATTGGGCGGTACCCAAAATATTCTGGTTTATGGAGATACTCTATCGAGCTTATTGAAACTATCAGTGTCGTTTGATGATTACTATACAACATCGTATCAGTTTACCGACACATGGGGTACAGTAAAAAAGATAGCTGTCATTTATCTCGATGGCGGTACAGAACTTGATTCTGGCATGAATGCACGGCTTGCCTATAAGCTCATTCTCGATGCAGCGCTCAACGCTGATGCAATTGTGCTTCGTGTTAACTCTCCTGGCGGTGATCCTGTCGCATCAGACTATATTGCGCAGGCAATTGCATTTGCTAAAACAAAAGTTCCTGTAATTGTTTCCATGAGTGATGTTGCAGCTTCAGGCGGATACTGGGTATCGATGAATGCTGACAAAATCTTTGCAACACCTCAGACCATAACAGGATCAATTGGTGTCATCTATTCCTGGCTTTACGATAATGGTCTCTATGACAAGCTGGGACTTTCAATTGATGGTGTAAAAAAAGGCTCTCATGCCGATGCGTATGCTGGCATTTTTATACCACAGCGTAATCTTACAGAGGAAGAAATTGAAAAAGCAAAGGAATATATTAAAGATTTGTATGCAGAATTTGTACGAAAAGTTGCAGAAGGCAGACACATGGATCCAGCAAAAGTGGAACAGCTCGCACAGGGTAGAATCTATTCAGGTGAAGATGCCCGTACAGTCGGTCTTGTCGATGAACTTGGCTCACTCATTGATGCAATCAACTATGCTAAAGAAGCCATAGGACTTTCCAGCACCGAATATGTGTACGTTGACGAATATTTCCCGGATGTACCATTTATGTTTTTCCCAGAAGGAATTGCTGCTCAGGCTGCACGCCTTATCACAAACTACTTTATGCCTGCCCGAACTTCATTTGATGCAGTAGGAGCACTCAATGAGCTTGCTCACAATAAGATAAAAACAAATGGACAGGCTCGTCTCGAAATTGCACTTGATGACTGGGAAATTCTTTTTGATAATGTCTACCAGATTAAATAGGATTATAACCAACTAGAGCAGTACACCTATACTGCTCATAGTTATAAATAAGGAGGAATAGATTCCATTCACGATTGCTATTCCTCCTTTTTTATTTGCCAGAATCCATTAAAAGCCCTATACTTGAATAAGAATGAAAGAAAGCCTGTACTTAAAAAAATTGTTACTCATACCCCTCTTGTTCTTCTTTGTTGCTGTACTTTTTTCACAAACACAGATAAATACTGTCCAATCTAATATTATCACTGTGGTAATGGATAATAACTATCCTCCTTTTGTCATGCAGAATCCAGATGGCAGCCTCAAAGGAATACTCGTCGATCAGTGGAATATGTGGCAGGAAACCACAGGGTTTCGAGTACAGCTCATCGGTATGGACTGGGCTAAAGCACAGGAATTTATGCAAGCAGGTAAAGCCGATATTATTGACACCATTTTCCGAACGCCAGAACGTGAAAAACTATACAATTTTACAAAACCATACCAGCGCATCGATGTTCCAATTTATGTCCATAAAAGCCTTTCTGCTGTGTTATCATACGATGATCTTAAAGGGTTTAAAATTGCTGTTAAGCAAGGTGATGCATGTATTGGACAGCTGAGAACGTTAGGTCTAACAAATATCGTAGAGTATCCAAGCTATGAATCCATAATCCTTGCAGCACGTGAGGGCATAGAGTTTGTATTTTGTGTTGATCAGCCGCCTGCACAGTACTTTATGATAAAATATAATCTTTTTAAGGATTATCGTATTTTATCAATCTTGTATACAGGATTTTTTCACCGGGCAGTTGCAAAATCAAATCCCGAATTGCTTAAGCTAATCGAAGAAGGATTCTCTCGTATTCCTGCATCAACATTTACGTATATTAATGAAAAATGGTATGGTAAAAGCAATTATCCTGTTTTGAGCCCCACGCTGGTTGTAATTCTCGTTTCTGCCGGTGCTTGTGTTTTTATTATTATTGTAGTCCTCATCATTACTGCTGCAGTTATGAGAAAACGAATACAGGAGCAAACTGCAAATCTCAATAAAATACTCGTAGCACTGCAACAGGAAAAAGCCTTTTCTGATGCAGTTTTTACCGCATTGCCCGATATTTTTTATATAGTAGACACCAAAGGCACAATTCTTGATATAAAACAAAAAGACAAACCGTATACTAACTATTTAACAGATAAGATGAATTTTTTGCAGATGCTCGATTCAGAGGAAGAAAAAACTCAATTTCTTCACTTTCTTGCTGATGCTGCACAAAAACTAGATGTACAGATACAAAACACGAAACGAATTATAAACGGATTGATGCATTATTTTGAATTACGCATAGCTCCAAGTTCCAATAATCTTTTTATAGTTGTCGTTCGTGATATAACTCCAGAAATCCAGATAAAAAAAGCACTCGAAACATCTCTAAAAGAAAAAGAGGCTCTCCTCAAAGAAATTCACCACCGAGTAAAAAACAATTTGCAGATTGTAGCGAGTATACTTTCACTGCAAATCGATCATATGCAAAATGATACCGACAAACTACTATTGGAAGAAAATAAAAACAGGATTATCAGTATTGCACAGATACATGAACACCTCTATGCTTCGGAAAATCTCTCTTCCATCAATATGGCTGAATATATTACTTCGCTTGTCGACGAATATCATAGCTATACCTATTTATTCAATAAAAATATTGCTTACGAACTTGCACTCGAACCAATTACCTTTCCCATCGATAAAGCAATTGCTGTTGGACTCATCATCAATGAACTCATAACCAATGCGGTAAAATATGCTTTTCCTGACACAAACGGTAAAATAACCATCACGCTCGGTTATGATACCGACAAGCGAATAACACTGTTGGTTGAAGATAATGGCAAAGGATTACCACCTGGTTTTAACCCTGAGCATATAAAAACCCTGGGATATACCCTTATCGTATCGCTTTGCAAACAGCACTGCGCACAGCTTACATTAGCACCTGCATCCTCACAACATCCCAATCCCGGGCTTAAAGTATCGATAAGTTTTTTACAGTAAGATATATAGCATAAAAGTAATGTTATTTCGCCCATATTTTAGTTGCAAAATTAAAAAATTGCATTTACAATAGCTATGGTCATTATTTTATACTTACTGAAAGGAAACAAAACAAATGGAGCAGAATATGGTACAAAAACTTCCAAGATGGCGCCTTATTATGTTCGCATTAGGACAATTTGGCTGGTCACTTGGCTCGTGGTCAGTAGGAAATGCTCTCAATTTCTTTTACATGCCACCCGAAAAAGCAGGAACAGGCGCATTATTCCCAACCTTTATTTTTCAAGGCGCAGTATTGGGTATTGCAACGATTATTGGACTTATCAATGCCGGTGGTCGTATATGGGACGCTATTACCGATCCAATAATTGCTAATATGTCTGACCGGTCTCGCTCTAAATTTGGCAAACGCCGAATTTTCCTTGCGATAGCAGCCATTCCCACTGCACTTTTTGCATTTTTAGTCTTTGTGCCAGTTGCTGATGGTTCAACACAGAGTGGAATGACAATCAACGCTATCTGGCTTGCAGTGACAATGTTCCTTTATTACATCTTTATAACGATGTATTGCACACCCTATAATTCTTTAATTGCAGAGCTTGGGCACACCCCAAATGAACGGCTTAACATAGCAACAGCTATTTCTATTACATGGGCACTCGGTTTTGCAATTGGTAATCAGGCTTATTCACTAATTCCTGTAGCTAAAACACTATTTTCTGTTGATCAGACGAGAGCTTTCCAGATTGTACTGGGTATTTTTGAACTAATTGCAGCAATGTGTATGTTACTTCCTGTTTTGTTTATTGACGAAAAGAAATATGCAGAAACTCATGCCTCAGACCAGGGTATTATTGCTTCTGTCGTATCAACGTTTAAAAATACAAATTTCCGCTGGTTTGTTTTTTCTGACCTTCCCTACTGGATTGCTCTTAATTTTATACAAATGGGAATTACTTACTATGTAATTACCTTACTGGGACTCGATGAAACTCTGCCGTCCTTTCTCATGCTCATACTATTTGTTTTAAGCTTCGTGTTTTATATCCCCATTAATATCATTTCAAAAAAATTGGGAAAAAAGCCTGTATTGACTGCTGCATTTGCAATCTTTGCTTTTGTATTTCTGCTAACCTTTTTCTTTGGCTGGTTACCTCTCCCCAACACAGCACAAGCCTATCTCGTTATTATTCTAGCTTCATTACCCATTGCAATATTTGGAATTCTTCCGAACGCAATTGTTGCTGATATTGCTGATGCTCACGGTATTGAAACAGGTGTCTACCAAGCTGGAATTTTTTATGGTGCGCGAACCTTTATGATGAAAATGGGTATTTCAGTCGCTAATTTCTTATTCCCATCAATTTTATTGCTCGGTAAAAGTCCTGAAAATCCTCTCGGGATTCGCATATCTGCACTTGCTGCAGTAGCCTTCTGTCTTCTTGGAATGATCCTGTTCTTAAAATACAATGAGAAGGATGTTCTTAAAGTGTTATCAAAGAAAGAGCAACTCTCAAAGGAAGAACTTAAAGAAATTAATACGTAAATCCCCATTGCTTACTGTTTACAATAAGGGCTGCTCCGAGCTTTTAGGGCAGCCCTTTTTTACAATTCATAAATATTCAGTTTTACGAATTACGAAAACTTTTTTTTAACGGCAAATTCATACAATTTTTATTTAACCTCGGTATGGTATGTTTCGGATAGATTATATCCCAAACGATTAAGGAGGAAACAAAGTATGAAAAAGCAATTAGTTGCTGCGTTAGTAAGTGTTATTCTGGCAATGGTAATTATTGCAGTACCCGGAAACGCTTACGCACAGACTGCCCCAAAAAATCAGTCTGTACAAATTAAAAATGTAATTTTCCTTATTCCCGATGGAATGAGCATGGGTGGCGTTACACTGGCACGCTGGTTCCAGGGCGGTAAACCGCTAGCAATGGATGAACTTGCATGCGGCCTCGTCCGCACCTATAACGCCGACACACCGATCGCCGATTCTGCTCCAGCTGGAACAGCATATGCAACGGGCTATAAGACTAACAGTCCATATATAGCTGTATTACCTTCTAAAGCTGGTATGTGGGGCGTCCCTCCCGCTACAACGCCATTTAGGCCTGTTGCTACTATACTGGAAGCAGCACGTCTTGCTGGTAAATCAACTGGCCTTGTTACTACCTGCGAAATTCCCCATGCAACACCAGCTGATTTTTCGGCACATGCACCAAGCAGAAAAAATTATGATGATATTCTTGAGCAACAGGTTTATAACGGACTCACTGTTGTTTTTTCAGGCGGGTATCAATATCTTGAAAGTAAAAACCGAAAAGACAAGGAAGATCTCGTACAAGAACTGAAAAATCTTGGTTATACATATATCACTACAAAAAATGAATTTGATTCTCTCAAAATTACAGGTAATTCACTCGTATGGGGTCTTTTTGCCCCTGTGGATTTAGCCTATGAAATTGACCGTGATAAGAATACCGAACCATCTTTAGCAGAAATGACTAAAAAAGCTATCGACATTCTTTCGCAGAACAATAAGGGATTTTTCCTTATGGTCGAAGGTTCTAAAATAGACTGGGCTGCACATGCTAATGAACCTGTAGGATTAGTTCATGATATTCTTGCTTTTGATGAAGCAGTGCGTGTTGCTGTACAGTTTGCTAAGTCTAGAAATGATACTATTATCATCATTGCAAGCGATCACGGGAACAGTGGCATTACCATTGGAGACAGATCTATTACAAGTGGCTATGACAAGATTCCGCTTTCTACATTCCTAAAACCACTGGAGGCTGCAAAAAAAAGTGGCTATGTGTTTGCATCCTTACTGAAAGAAGACAAATCAAACTTGCTTGACGTGCTTGCAAATGTATATGGCATAACCGATGCAACTCAGGAGGAAATTGATTTAATTAAAAACACTAAGCTTGATGCATATACTGGCATGTCACTCATTGGAGGTCTCATTGCAAAACGTGCAAAAATTGGTTTTACCACGGGCGGCCACACCGGAGAAGATGTAGTGTTATATGTCTATGCTCCACAAGGTGCAAAAAAATTAACAGGAACCGTGCAAAATACTGATATTGCATGGTACATGGCAGAAATGCTCGGACTGAACCTTTATGGTGCAAGCCAATACCTCTATGTTCCTGCAGAAGAACTTTTTAAGGCATCGGGAGCAAAATTGGAAACAGATTTTTCCAATCCCAATAATCCTGTTTTAGTTGTAAAGACTGGCACCAGAGAAATCATATTTCCGGTAAATAAGAATTACTGCATTGTCAATGGCAAAAACCAGAAACTTGATGGAGTTACTGTATACATTGCAGAAACTAAATCATGGTATATCAATGCTAAAGCACTTGATTTTTTAAAGTAATATTTAAGCTATAAAAATATAAGATAGAGGGGCAGTATGAGCGAGCATAGCTTATACTGCCCTATTCCCTATCTTTTCAGGTTTTGCTATAGTGCGCCCATGGCAACAGTAGACGACAAAAAAATCATTTATACCATGTACCGCGTGAGCAAGCGGCATGGGACTAAACAGGTACTAAAAGATATCTCATTGAGCTATTTCTATGGTGCAAAGATTGGTGTTATCGGTTTAAATGGTTCTGGTAAATCAAGCCTGCTCCGTATTATGGCAGGTGTAGACACCGAGTTCAATGGAGAAATAACCTGTGCACCAGGCTATACTATTGGATATCTGGAACAGGAGCCGGTGCTGACACCTGGCAAAACTGTAAAAGAAGTCGTGTCAGAAGGAGTACAGGAACTTGTTGACTTACTAAAAGAATTTGAAAAAGTGAGCGAAGCCTTTGGTGACCCCGATGCTGACTTTGATAAACTTGCAGAAAAACAGGCAAAACTTCAGGAAGCTATTGAAGCCCAGGATGGTTGGAACCTTGATAATCAACTTGAGCTTGCAATGGATGCCTTGCGTTGTCCACCCGAAGACCAGCTTGTAGATACACTCTCAGGGGGTGAGCGCCGGCGTGTTGCACTGTGCCGACTCCTCCTGAAAAAACCAGACATCTTACTCCTTGATGAACCGACCAATCACTTAGATGCAGAAACGATCGCCTGGCTTGAACGGCATCTCCAGACTTATCCAGGAACTGTAATTGCAGTTACACATGACCGCTATTTTCTCGATAATGTGGCGGGTTGGATTCTGGAACTCGACCGCGGCGAGGGTATTCCCTGGAAAGGTAATTATTCTGGATGGCTAGAACAGAAACGACAGCGTCTGGAACAGGAAGAAAAGGGTGCTTCTGAGCGGGCAAAAACACTTGAGCGCGAACTTGAATGGATCAGCATGAGCCCTAAAGGACGGCATGCAAAGAGCAAAGCGCGTATCAATCAGTATGAGCAGCTCCTGGCCGAAGGCGAGCGTGAAAAAGTAAGAGAAACCAAATTGGTAGTGCCACCTGGACCCAGACTTGGAAATGTGGTGATTGAGGCAAAGAATATATCAAAATCGTATGGCGATAAAATTCTCTACGAAAATCTTTCGTTTGAAATAGCACCTGGAGCAATCGTCGGTATTGTAGGACCTAATGGTGCTGGTAAAACAACACTGCTCAAAATGATTACTGGAGAAGAAAAACCAGACACAGGTTCTATAAAGATTGGTGAAACGGTAAAGCTCGCATATGCTGATCAGCTCCGCAAAGAACTCGACTCTGAAAAAACCGTATGGGAGCAGCTTTCGGGTGGACTTGATATAATAAAACTTGGCGGAAAACAGGAAGTCAATTCCCGCGCATACTGTTCATGGTTTAATTTTTCTGGCACTGACCAGCAAAAAAAAGTTGGTGTGCTCTCAGGCGGTGAGCGCAACAGACTCAATCTTGCTCTCATGCTCAAAGAAGGCGCAAATGTGCTCTTACTTGATGAGCCAACAAATGATCTTGATGTAAACACACTTCGCGCTCTCGAAGAAGCACTCGATACATTTGCAGGAAGCGCACTTGTGGTAAGCCATGACCGGTGGTTTTTAGACAGAGTATGCACGCATCTCCTTGTCTTTGAAGACGGAGAAGTAATCGCGTATGATGGAAACTGGTCAGAGTATGTAGAGTACCGGCGTGAGCGATACGGTGCTTCTGCAGACAGACCGCACCGGTATGTATACCGAAAATTATCGCGATAAATTTTTAACTGCATCAGTTTTATTTTGACAAATGCATCGATCCAAGGCATGCAAGCACTTTTTGCATAATAAAAAAAGCCTCTGGTGTAATTAGTTCGAGCGTATCCCGATTTGTATGTAAATACGACCAGAATTGAGGTGCAGAAGTGTTTGCATGCGGTTGTGCTAATCCTGAAAAATCATTCATTCTCCGAGGCGCTTCTTTTTCTGGAACAATTGAAATTTCAAGTGCAGGGAAACCAGCGAGCATAAATCCAAGATTTTCACCGAATGGAAGATAACCCTCTATGCAGCGGACATGTTTTTTTAATGCAGCAAGCAGCAGCCTGCTCATAAGAGAAATTTGCTGCTGCAGAGGCTCAAGCGACGCATAGCGCCCAACAACTTGCTGAACTGTATCTGCAATAAGTACTGTATCACCATGTCCGGTAACATCAAAACAAAAGACTGCTGGGGCTTCTATACCCATTGAAGCAAGCGCTTTGCCTAAGAAAAATGCTCCCTGTTCTTTTGCTGAGCCCTCATGTGGTATTTCTTCATGGTCAGTAAATGCTATCACTATATTTTCTTTTTGAATGGGACTTGCTGCATATTCTAAGAGCTGCCATACTGCACAGGAGTTATCGAGCACTCCCTGAGTTCCCGGAACACGATCGTAATGAGCAGTAAGCAATTTTATTTTCCGCCCAGGTTTACGTATTGTATTATACGGATATACAAGCAAATGTGTATCAGTGTTAAGTACAACCTCCCGAAACTGCAGTTTATTTATTTCGAGCACTTCTTTTAGAATTGCTTTTCGATTAGCCTCAATATCAATAAATCGATAAAACCATGCAGGAATATTCATGTAAAAAGTATAGCATTATTTTTGACTTTTCCGCAAAACTAGTTTTATACTTTACAGGAGAAGGAGCAACATATGCATCAAATTACTGTTACCTACCCCTCCGGTGAAACCATGAATTATCCTTTTGGGATTCGGATTGCAAACATCATTCAGGGTTTTGGAGCTCTGCCAATGCCGCTTGCAGCAGTATCAGTGAACAATGAACTCATGTCACTCGATGCAATTCTCACTGCAAATGCAAAAGTAGCACCAGTGTATATCGATTCCACACAGGGAGCATATGCCTATCGGCGCTCACTCTGTTTTTTAGCTGCAATAGCAGCCAAACAGCTCTTTCCTGACCGTAACCTTATTGTAGGGCAGTCGCTTGGTTATAGTTTTTATCACTATTTTAATGATGGTCCTGCTTCCGAAGATGATATACAAGCTCTTGAAGCTGCCATGAGAGAGCTCGTCGCACGCGATATTCCCATACACACAGAATTCTGGAGCTACGAAGAGGCAGTTCAGTATTTTACTGAACAAAAACAGACAGAAACACTGATGCTCCTGGAAATGATCAATGATCCGGTCATTACACTCAATGAATGTGCAGGTTTCCGTGATCTCCAGACTACACCACTCGTTCCTTCAACCGGTATTCTCAAGACATTTGCACTCATGCTCTATGGCAATGGTTTCTTATTACGATACCCCAAAAAAGAAACTCCAGACCGGCTTGAACCATTTACCGATGATCCGCTGCTCTATAAAATTACCGAAGACTCCCGCAAACGCTCACAAATTCTTGGCATAACCAGTGTCGGATCGTTAAACCGAATCAATGCACCTAAAAAAATAAAAGAATACATACAGGTTGCTGAGACACTCATGAATAAGCACATCGCGGAAGTAGCTGACAAAGTTGCAGAACACTCAGATACCGTCAAAGTCATACTTATAGCTGGTCCTTCAAGTTCAGGAAAAACCACCACATCAAAGAAGCTTGCAATCCAGCTTAAGGTATTAGGCTTTATTCCCATCGTCATTAGCCTCGATGATTATTTTGTGAATCGTGATAAAACTCCTATTGATGAAAATGGTCAGCCGGATTTTGAATGTCTTGAAGCTCTCGACGTTGCGTATCTCAATGAACAGCTCATTGAGCTTTTTAATGGAAATGCAATAGAGCTCCCTTCCTATGATTTCAAATCTGGCAGTAGAAAGCCATCCGGAAAAATTATTAAAATGACTGGCCGTGAAATTCTTATTATGGAAGGCATACATGGACTCAATGATAAGCTGACACCTAAAATACCCAAAGAACATAAAATTAAAATTTATGTATCCGCATTAACGCAAATAAATCTGGATGCACACAATCGAATTTCCACAACCGATAACAGACTCATCCGCCGGATTGTTCGCGACAACCAATTCCGAGGACACACGGCTCAAAAGACAATTAATATGTGGCCAAGCGTCCAGCGTGGAGAGCGTTTGCACATTTTCCCATTCCAGAACAATGCAGATATCGCACTCAATACAGCACTCGATTATGAATTAGGTGTACTTAAAGTGTATGCTGAACCGCTGCTCAGGCTCATCAAGCCACAGGATGTTGAATACAGTGAAGCAAAACGTCTCCTTAATTTTCTTGAGTTTTTTGCTCCAATTCCTGCGCAGTATGTTCCTGATGACAGCATTGTGCGGGAATTTATTGGCGAAAGCTCGTTTAAATACTAAAAATAATTTGAAGATTGTGTAATTATAACCTTGCAGGTTTAGAGATGCATGCATATAATGTAACTAATAGCATTGGCGGTTTTCGCCATTGAATGAATTTTATTAGGAGGTTATATGAAAACAACATTAAAGATTACTGTTGTTTTGCTGCTTGCTGTAACTGTTCTTTTTGCCGGCTGTGAAAAAAAACAGACATTCATTAACATTGCGTCTGGTGGTACAAGCGGTACATACTATGCACTTGGCGGCGGTATGGCAAAAATCTGGAATGAAAAAATTCCAGGCATGAATGCAACCGTTCAAAGTACAGGTGCTTCAGTTGCAAATGTCAACCTGCTAAAAGAAGGCAAGGTTGATATTATTTTTGTGCAAAATGATATTGCTTATTATGCAGCAAATGGTCTTGAGATGTTCCAGAACAACAGCTTCACCGGACTTCAAGGTGTTGCAGTGCTCTATTCAGAAACCTGCCAGCTTATCGCTCTCGCAAGCTCAGGGATCAAATCAGTTGCAGATCTCAAAGGCAAACGTGTTGCTGTAGGCGCTGCAGGATCAGGTGTAGAAGCAAATGCACGTCAGATTATGGAAGCTGCAGGCATCACATATAAAGACATTTCAGTACAGTATCTCAGTTTCTCCGAAGCTGCAAATAACCTCAAAGATGGCAATATCGATGCAGCATTCCTCACCGCTGGATTCCCTACCGCTGCAGTCTCCGATGTCGCTGCATCAAAAGATATTGTTATCATAAACCTTGATCCAGATATTATTGGAAAACTCACCAGCCTGTACCCATTCTATACTCGAATTACAATTCCTGCAGGAACCTACCCAAAACAGACTGCTGATGTTCAGACTGTTGCCGTAAAAGCAATGCTTGCTGCAACTAGCAACCTTCCTGCTAGTACCGTAGAAAACTTGCTCAAAGTTATGTATGAAAACCAGGATGCACTTATTGCTGCACATAAACAAGGAAACTACATTACAAAAGCTACTGGTCTTGAAGGTATGCCCCTTCCACTCCATAAAGGAGCTGAACAGTTCTTTAATAAAAAATAACGGTTGAGTATGATAGATTCTCAAAAACGGGGGTACTTCCCCCGTTTTTTTGTACTAGTATGTTTTTCACTGGTTTTATTTTTACTTGATACGAGAGAAGCTCTCTACATATATAATGAACAATCCTGTCTTGTAGGAAGCATAGTACTTGAGGAAAAATATTTTATACATACCTATATACATTCCATTAACAAATCACAGGTAATAGAAAAAATACTGGTACAACATGATGGTTTTGTTATTACGGAAAGCATGTTCAAAGATTACTCGACCGGTATCGATAGTACCGATGCTCAAGGCTTTAAGCAGGAAGGAGAATGGTTTATCCTTACCCTCAATCGAGAGACACCCACTCTGAGCTTTGCTGTTTCACCAATTCCAGGTCATGCGCTTATAATTAAGAAACAGCGGTATCCCCTCATATATTTTTCAAAAAGTAACACAATACTTGTAATTACTAATAATTTTTCATTGCACATACAATAAGACTGTTTTATAATTTGAATGAGATTTTGTTTGGAATAAAGATGTTCGCAATGACATGGTTGCCAAACATACTTTATTCACCTAATTTTTTCAATACAAAGGAGTATGCATGTCGGACAATCAAGAAATAATTGATGCCCAGAGTGTCTTAAAAAAATTTGATAAAGAGGCTGATTTTAGGACATATACGGGTTTTCTTGCAAAAGTGATAACAGCGCTTGCTATTACATTTGCATGTTTTCATCTCTATACAACAGTTTTTGGCGTATTAGATGCAATGAAACAGCGTGCCATACACCTGGCATTTGGATTGACGCTCATTTTTTTACTCTATCCAATGAAAAAAAGCTGGTCACGAACAAATCTGCATCCAATTGATGCTGTATTTGCACTATTAGGAGCGGCAGCTCCGCTCTACATTTTGTTCAACTACAGCAAACTGCTTCTGAGAGCTGGCACTGCAAATACGATTGACATGATTATCGGAGTCATTGGTATCCTGCTCGTACTCGAAGCAGCAAGAAGAGTCGTGGGATTACCTATTGTTATTGTAGCGCTTCTCTTTATTGCGTATTCGTTCTTTGGTCCCTATATTCCCGGGAAACTTGCACACCGTGGTTTATCGGTAGACGATTTTGTCCAGCACTTGTTTTTTACTACCGAAGGTATTTTTGGTATTCCGATTGGTGTTTCAAGTACATTTATTATCATCTTTATCCTGTTTGGTGCATTTCTTGAACAAACCGGTTTAGGTCAGTACTTCATCGATCTTGCAAATTCAGTAGCTGGCTGGGCATCTGGAGGTCCTGCAAAGGTTGCGGTTCTCTCAAGTGGACTCATGGGTACCGTTTCAGGGAGTTCAGTAGCCAATGTTGTTGGTACCGGATCATTCACTATACCCATGATGAAAAAACTAGGATATAAGCCTGAATTTGCTGGTGCAGTCGAAGCAACTGCTTCTACCGGAGGACAGCTCATGCCACCAATTATGGGTGCTGCAGCGTTTCTTATGGCAGAAATTACAGGCATTCCATATGTTCGTATTATAGGAGCAGCAATCATTCCGGCACTCCTTTACTATACCGGTGTCTGGGCTGGTGTTCACTTCGAAGCTAAAAAGTTAGGTCTCAAGGGTCTTAGTAAATCCGAACTACCCAAATTGAGCGATATATTTTTTAAACGAGGCTATTTGCTCATACCGCTCATCGGTATTGTATGGCTTTTAGTTAGCGGGTTTACTCCAATGACTGCAGCATTCTATGCTATAATTCTTTCACTTGCATCAGCAATTTTAGGATGGTGGGCACCTCTTCCGGTTGGTGCTATGCTGCTCTTTTTTGCTGTTGTTCCACCGCTTTTTAAAATTAACCCCAATACTGCACAGGGTGTTATGAAATATCTCAGTCAGGTAACACCGCTTGGCGCACTATCGGTATTAGTTGCTATTATGCTCATTCGTTATCTTCTAAAGAAAAAAAGTACTATAACTGTTGCTTCAATTGGGAAAAGTCTTGAAACGGGTGCACGTTCCGCATTAGGAGTTATTGCAGCGACGGCATGTGCTGGAATTATTATTGGTGTTGTTACAAAAACAGGACTAGGATTAAAGCTTGGAGCAGAACTTGTCAATCTGGCTCATGGTAATTTATTTTTAACACTATTTTTTACTATGATTACAAGCCTCATACTTGGAATGGGTGTGCCAACCACAGCAAATTACATTATTACTTCCACTATTGCAGCCCCTGCAATTATTATTCTTTTGCGGCAGCTTTACCCTACTCTTGATCCCAGCGCGATGGCTATTGTACTTCCCGCACACATGTTTGCGTTTTACTTTGGCATTATTGCAGATGTAACACCGCCTGTAGCCCTTGCAGCATTTGCTGGATCAGGTATAGCTAAATCTAACCCCATGCGTACTGCATTGAATGCCAGCAGATTAGCAATTGCTGCATTTCTCGTGCCATACATGTTTGTATATAATCCAGCGATGCTCCTTATTGATGTGCATTTCCTACCAGCATTGTTTATGCTCTTTACTGCTGTTACCGGTATTGTGATGGTGGCTTCCGGAATTACCGGCTATTATTTTAAAGAGATGCAAATATGGGAGCGCATTATTGCTATAGCTGCTGGTCTCCTGCTTGTATTCCCGGAAACTATTACAGATATAATTGGTATTGTACTCTTTGCAGGCATTACTATATGGCAATTTTTAATAACAAAAAATCACATAAAGCCTGCATCCTGATATTCCTGTGAATATATAATAAAAAAGGACTGTTGCTGGAAGAGCCAAACAGTCCTTTTTTAATAATCCTCCTGTCTGTTGAATTTTTCTATAAGCCAGCATAAGATAGGAATTATGCAAAAAGGTGATATTGTTACTCTTTCAGTTACAGCTGTAAACTTAGAGGGCTATGGCATTGCAAAACTCAATTCAGGTGATGCTGATACTGAGCAGATGTATACCATTTATATTCCGTATAGTGCTCCTCATGATAGCATTACAGCAGAGATACAATCATGTGAAAAAAATCGAGCGACTGCTTCAATCATTTCTATTTTACAGCCGAGCCACATGCGAAATAGAGAAACGCTGTGTAATTATTACGGAAAATGCGGTGGATGCCAGCTTGGGCATATCATGCCACAGTACCAGCGTGCGATTAAACAAGACTGGATGATCAAACTCTTTCAAAATATTGATACAGGTGCATGCCCTGCTCATGCAAATGGTTTTGAAATTAAATCTAGCCCAGAATATGGCTATCGGTTTCGCGCTCAATTTTTTAAAAACAAGCATTATGAACCCTGCTTTCGCGCACGGTCATCAGCAGAAGCTATTCCAGTGACAGAATGTCCTGTACTTGCACCTTCACTAAATACCTGGCTTAAAGAAGCCACTTCAGTCATAAAAAATAATGCTGCAATCCCTGAACGATTTACGGTAACTGCAAGCGAGGATCAAGTGTTTATTGAAGGGGTCAACCGTGAAGCATATGCAGATATATTGCACAAGCATATACGATATTCACCTGAATGCTTTTTTCAATCTAACCATATTCTGCTCCCTGAACTAATTGAAGATGTGTGCAGAGACGTATCAGGGAAACGTGCATTGGATATCTATGCTGGAGTAGGCTTATTCAGTATTTTTTTACAGCAGCAATTTACTAAAATTGATTGTGTTGAATCTTCCATTGCCAGTACACAGTGGATATCTCAAAATTGTGCTCATGCAGGAGTCTATGCACTCAGTGCAGAATCATGGATCAAAACTGCCGCTGCTCAAAACGATTATGACTATGTCGTTGTAGATCCTCCGAGAAATGGTCTTTCAAAACCAATCCGTACCTGGCTTAAACAAAAAAGAATTCCTCTGCTGGGCTATGTTTCCTGCAATCCAGAGACGCTTGCACGCGATGCTAGCGATTTATGCGATCATGGCTAT
>Ga0116184_10001331_pt1 | contig 24160 bp, 17 predicted proteins | sample AD_JPNNA5_MetaG_FD_89886 | JGI IMG/M metagenome (GOLD analysis project Ga0116184, IMG submission 89886) | Active sludge microbial communities of municipal wastewater-treating anaerobic digesters from Japan - AD_JPNNA5_MetaG | ecosystem: Engineered > Bioreactor > Anaerobic > Digestate | place... | reverse complement strand
TTCGACCACATGAGGCATTACATGGTCGATCACCTTACCAATATACTATCCAAAATGCTTGATTATTCTACTTTCAAGTGGTACTAATTTTGGGATGTTGACAATGATTGTTGATAAATTCCTGCAAATCTCTCTCTGAAACGCGGACGGATTTACCAAATTTCACTACCTTAATATCTCCACGCTGCATCATTCGATAGGCAAGCGCCCGGCTGATGTTGAGGATCTGGGCAACTTCATGACCTTTAAGCAAACGGTTTTTTGATTCTGTTTCCATGTTCAATACTCCTTTTGAAAATTTATGGATAGATAAACACAGACCAGCCAAACCATCCCTTAAGGGATTGGTTTGGCTGGTCTATCGTTGATGTATAGGTAAGACTTATAAGAACCTCGTTTCCCAATTTGTATTCTTGGATCCCGCAACAATTGCGCAAAGGCACGACCAACAGTCCTGGCCTCTTGCGGAAGGTTTAAGGTTTGAATCAGATCTTGTTTCATGAATTCCTGGTTTGGATTGGATTGAAGGTAATCAACCAAATCTTGAAAAATGCGTTCCTGCTGACCAATTTCTTTTTGAAATTGCATACTGTCGGCGTCGGAGAATTTCAGAGTAATCTTTTGATCCTCTGAGACGAGTTGAAACCTCAAGGGCTTGGGTGGTTCCGCTTCACGCATTTTCTGGGGTTGGATCACGCGCATGGAGTTTGCTGCGGATGAATTTTCATAATTCACAATAATGGCAGTATCCACAGAACCAAGGATGTCCGTTGATCCTCGTACCCGGTATGAAAAATCATTGCTGATTCCCTTGTTGAGATGGTGGATAAGTATGAAGGTTGTACTTAATTGATTCGCGATCTCTCGCATCGAATTCATCAGGGGAGACATTTCAGCGACCGAGTTCTCATCTGCGCCGGGAGCAAATTTCGCCATGACATCAAAAATGACCACAGAGACTCCCTGGCTTGAAATGCGTTGCTTGAGTGCCATAACCTCATGAGGTTCCCGTAGACTGAGTGGGGAGAAATCAAAGGTCAAATTGGCTGGGGGTTGAATCCCACGCGCATTGCAAAGCTTAAGCACGCGTGATCGCATTCCGCGGAAACTGCCATCCAGAAAGTGATAGGTTACTTTTCCGAGCGGCACTGGTTGATCATTCCAGGCTAAACCGGTTGAGGCAATCCCAATGGCCAGGTCCAGGGCAAGAAAACTCTTTCCGGCTGCCGGCATGCCGGCAATCAGATTGATTCCGCCTGCCATGATCCAATCCTTGAGAATCCAGGTTAGTTCCCCTACTTCTGAGGAACAGAGCTGTTCCGCAGAGTAAACCAGGCGTTCGGAGTTACCTGGCAAAACCGAATAACCGGTGACCAGATTTCCCACAACCTCATGAAGATCCAAAAAGGGTTTTTCGCTGTAAGCATTTTGCACAACCTTCATGGATAGCTCAGCAACCCGTCTTTTATTGGATTTGTCCTTAATAATTCGAGCATACGACTCAGCGTGGAGGGCTGTTGGTGTGTCCTGGATCATCTGAATGAGATAGGCATCTTCCCCAACCTCCTCAAGCCAACCTTTGGAATTCAACCCATCATACAAGGTAAGGTAATCGATGTGCATCCCCTCTTCGATCAAATTCCGCATTACCTCCCAAATATGACGGTGCCGGCGGAGATAGAAATCTTCAGGATTGATGAACGAAGAAAAATCGTTGAAGATCTCCGGCGCAAGAAGAACTGAACCAAGGAAAGCTCGTTCTGCTTCTGTATTGTTAGGAAATTCTGGATCTGACATCAGTTGACTCCTGTTGTTTATTGGAGTCGCTGAATTAAAAACGACCTGAAATGGTTTTTCTATTTCGAGGTCGCTCTGACGATTTGATTTATACCCTACGATATCAGCGACGATATAATTCTTTTTCGATCACATAGACCCATTGTACAAATTAAATATCACTTATCCTAGGGGGACAACGGACTTTGTGTTCTCAACTATTGTATAGCCCTTGATTTTTTTGATTCTTTAATTAAGGTTGCGTTGTGTTTTTGTTATATTCATGGAAACCATCGGGATAAAACAGATGCAGCTTGAATGATTTTGGATAATCATGTATTAATTCTTTCAATGATGCTTTTACTTTGTAAATTTTGTTGTATAATTTTACAAAGCGATTGATTCTTTGAAAGAATCTTTACAAATCGAGGTCCGGATGAACAAGAGTGATTTTCATGCCCCAGAAACAGGAAAAGTGATTACAACCCCCAAGGGGTATCTTGCCTTCATACCTGCACCCCTTCCCCCAACAATAAAATACACTTCTGAGGTGGTTTTATCTCTTTCGCGTGCCGATGCGGCGTTAAGTGAGCTTTCCGGGCTTGGCAAATATTTACCCAACCCCCACCTTTTAACCAATGCTTATATCCGACGTGAAGCAGTTCTTTCTTCTCGTATTGAAGGAACAAGAGCTGGTCTTTCAGATATGTGGCTCGAAGAATTCGATCCCAAAGAAAGGGAGATTAAAGACCCCGATCTGCATGAAGTAAACAATTATGTTGTGGCAATGGAGTATGGTATTCAACGATTATTTGAATTGCCGCTTTCATTAAGGTTGATCAGGGAAATTCACGAAAAACTGATGAAAGGAGTGAGGGGTGATCATGCAACGCCTGGTGAGTTTCGTCGTTCTCAAAACTGGATTGGGCCGGCAGGGTCCACATTATCCAATGCTACTTATGTTCCTCCACCTCCGGAAGAAATGAAAGCATGTTTGGCAAATTGGGAAGGATTTCTTCAAAATCGAAATCAATTTCCGGAACTCATTCAGTGCTGTCTACTTCATGAGCAATTCGAAGCAATTCATCCTTTCCTGGATGGCAATGGCCGCGTAGGACGTTTATTTATCACGTTATTCCTCATAGAACGTGGACGGCTCACACAACCCTTACTTTATCTCTCCGCTTATTTTGAATCTCATCGCCAGGAATACTATGCCTATCTTCAAAAAGTCAAAACGGATGGGGATTGGAATAATTGGATTTTATTTTTTCTCAATGGCGTTACCGAAACCGCTCAACAAGCAGCTCGACAGGCAAACCAGATTACCGCTTTGCGAGAAAGATACTTGAAAGAGCTCCGGGAAACACCCAAAGCGGTTGCCTTGATCGATCCCCTATTCCAAAATCCTTATATGACCATCGCCAGAGCCACACAGTTGCTCAATATCACTCACCCTACAGCACGGCAAGTGATTAAGGCTCTGGAGGATACCGGCGTGCTCCAAGAAGTGACCGGACGAGAATGGGGAAGAATTTATAAGGCAAATGAAATTTCAAGAGTGATTGAATATCCTACATAAGTGGAAACAGGTTTTAATAGTGATTCTTATATATGGATTTTTACATCCTTGCTATAATAATTGGAGTATCTGTGATAATTATTAGTAATTGAGAGCGAGGGTAAATGGCTAACACGGATGAGTTCTGGACAGCTGAAGAAGTCTCAACTTACTTACGAATTCCGCAATCGACCATCTACAAACTCGCGCAAGACTGTGTATTGCCAGGTTTCAAGGTGGGAAAACATTGGAGATTTAGGCGCGATACGATTATTAATTGGATTAAGGAAAAAGAAGGAAATTCATTAACTATGGTGATGCCAGTAACCCCCTCAGGAAAAGAAGAAGTTTAATTTATGGCAAACAATAACATTAATCAACATAAACAAGCCAAGCCAATACTAGGCGGACATGAAACATTTGCTTTCAGAAATGGTTGGCTTAAAAAAGGCGTTGATGCTGCGAACTTGAACGGAACCATATTTACAAAAGATGATGCGCTGGTTGATCTCGGGGTAGGAAAAAATATGGTTCGTTCCATCAGACATTGGGGAATTGTATCTGGCTTATTGGAGGAATGTGAAGCAAAAGGACTTACCAAACCCTTAAAACCAACCTGGCGAGCTCAACAGTTATTCCTTAATGAGAAATGGGACCCATACCTTGAAAAGGATGGCTCGTTATGGTTAATCCACTGGCAAATTTGCACCAATCGCTTGCGAGGGTTAATCTGGGCAGTATCGTTCTCGGAGTATCTTGAAACCGAGTTCACAAAGCAATCTTTAGGAAATTTCATACTTCGCCAGTTAGATCATCTCAATGTAAAGACCACTCGTGATATGGTATTTCGCGAGCTGGATTGTTTTTTACATACCTATGTAACAACCCGAACCTCAAATAGGCAAAAAAGCAAAGTTGATGGGCTATCAGAAGACAACCTTGATTGTCCTTTAGCAGAGTTAGACCTAATCAGGTATATGCCGGAATATGATTTATATCATTTCAACGTTGGGCCAAAAATCACATTACCTGTAGAAGTTTTTGGCTATGCACTTTTAAACTTCATTTTTACAAAGGAACAAAAAAGCAGCACGATTTCTTTAGAAGAATGTATTTATCAAGCCAATAGCCCGGGTCAGATATTCAAACTTGATGAAGGTAGTGTCATCGATTATCTAGTGGAAATCGAAAGACGTTTTCTTGGTGATTTACGGCTTATCGAAACAGCAGGTCTTAGCCAAATATACCTAACTGAAGCAATTACTATGAACATTCAAGCAAGTGCAAACAAGTTCCTACAAGGCTATTATGAGTAATTTTGTTAATGATACGATAACCTCCTCTATAAAAATCAGTGAACTGATTCACATTCATCCAAATGGACTTCGTTCCATTCAAGTCGAAAAAGATATTGAGAATTCAGCTATAGTGGAAAGTTATATCTTGACGGCCCAAAGCCGTGCTTGCCTAGCCCGCATCCTACTTAATCTCAACGATGCAAGTTATGGAAGAAGCTGGACATTAACAGGCCCATTCGGTTCAGGCAAATCATTTTTCAGTCTCCAATTAATGAATCTGGCTTGTTCAAACCAGTTTGCACATCAGCAAGCATTTAATCAATTACAGAAAGTAGACCCGGTTTTATCCAATCAATTGTATTCATTATTAAATTTGCGAGATTCGTCGGGTTTGATACCTGTTCCTATTACAGGTTTCCGCGGATCTTTTCAAGAATGTCTTAAGCACGGGTTTCTACGCGCGATCACTCACCTTGGCAATTCACAGGATATGGCTCCATTAAAAGCAGTTTTAGAGAGTTGGTCAAACCGAACAGATAGTCATGCCATCGTCCAATGGATAGACAATTTCTGTTCCAGGATAACCTCGCATCCATTCAATTTCAATGGGATACTGATAATCTTTGATGAAATGGGAAAGCCGCTAGAATACGCTGCTTCTCATTCCGATGAAGTAGATGTGTATCTTCTTCAGGAAATTGCTGAATATGCCAACCGCAGCTCCGATAAACCAGTAGTCTTTATTGGAATATTGCATCAAGCATTTGAACGATATGCTGCCATGCTGGATCAGTCGACCCAGCGAGAATGGGCAAAGGTTCAAGGTCGATTTGAAGATATCGCATTTCAGGAACCGCCTACACAACAAACACGGTTGTTGGTTAACTCACTACAAATCACACAGCCCGAAATTCTCTATAAAAACATTCCAGCACTCTCTCAAATTGCTTCTGAAGCAATTGATGCAGGATGGTGCCCATCCTTAATGAAGGGGGAAGAGTTTCAAAAACTATGTGAGCTTGCTTATCCGTTTCATCCATCTACACTTGTTGTTCTACCGTATATTTTCAAACGTCTTGCCCAAAACGAGCGGTCCATTTTTGCGTTCCTTACTTCTTTTGAACCTTTCGGATTCCAGGAATTTTTAAGAAACAATTCAACACCTACATTTCTCCGTCTTTTTGATTTGTTTAATTACATTACAGCCAATTTTCAGGGCAGGCTTTATGTATCGAATCGTGCACGCGGATTAACAGAAACCCTTGAACGTCTAAATACGACTCCTGAATTATCCCAGTTAGAAATCAACATATTAAAAACCATCGGTTTATTAAATTGGTTGGGCGAAGTCAGTCCAATCCAGGCTACTGATGCACTTCTCTCCAGCGCTTTGGTGTCGGATGAGATCTTATATGCCAGTATTCGTCATGCGCTGGTTGGTTTAAAGAAGCGATCCGTTATCGTGTTCAGGCAACACAATCGAACCTATGCAATCTGGCAGGGCAGCGATGTTGACCTCGATGAGCGGATGGAACAGGCTAACCGGCAGACCAGCAGGTCTTTCAGTCTTGCAGAAGCTGTACAGCGTTATCTTCCTCCTCGACCGCTCGTTGCCCGCCGACATAGTTTCCAAACCGGGACATTAAGATTTTTTGAAGTTCGCTATATTGATCAGTCCGTTTTGGCTCAAAATATCCCCGCTCCAAAAGCTGGTGCCAGCGGTCTAATTCTCCTATGTCTTGCTGCCAATGCTACGGAAATTGCTGAATTTGTGAATTGGTCAAAACAACCGGAGCTTTGCAGTCAAGATGGCGTTCTTATTGGAATCACCAGACGCACAGCACGATTGCGTGAGTTATTGTTCGACTTGCGGTGCTATCGGTGGATTGAGGAAAACACGCCCGAGTTACGCGACGATAAAGTGGCTCAAAAAGAATTGTTTACTCGAATCAATTCTTTAGAGACACTGATCCAGAGCGAATTAGACCAATCGGTCAGCCTTCATCGATTGACCGATTCCAGCGGCTGTATTTGGATCTACAAAGGTCAAAACTTCACCGTAACTGAAAAAGAACCAATTTCACAAATTCTTTCCCGGATATGTGATGAACGCTTTTCTTCCAGCCCGATTATTTGGAACGAATTAATTAATCGTCGAATGTTGTCCTCGCAGAGCGCTGCAGCGAGAAGAAACTTAATCGAAGCCATGTTGACCCATTCCAATCTGCCCCAGATGGGAATTGACGGCTACCCGCCTGAACGCAGCATGTACGAGAGTATATTTGCTCGCGGAGGATTGCACGGCCCTGCTGATGCTGGCGGGTGGCAATTAACAGAGCCTTCGTCCGAGGATCCATTAAACCTCAAACCAATTTGGGACGCGATCAGTCACTTTATTTTTGCCTCGCCCCCAGAGATTCGCCCAATTGCAGAATTGTATAGTCTGCTTGGAAATGCTCCTTACGGTGTTACTGAAGGGGTTCTACCCGTTCTCCTCTGCGCCTTCTTACAAGTGCACCAGGCCGAAACAACTCTTTATCGAGAAGGTTCGCTTCTGGCAGAACCCAGTGTGCCTGACTGGGAAGTGCTTTTACGAAGACCGGATCTGTTTGCAATTGCCGGCTGTCGGGTAAGCGGAACCCGTGCAGCAATTGTGGAACGCATTGCAAACGGGCTGAAAACTGCGCCAAGTGTAATGCCAATTGTGCGAGAGCTAGTTCGACAACTGCGTAGTCTGCCAGAATATGCCTGGAAGACCAACGATGTTTCTCAGGAAGCGATTGCATTACGCCGGGCTGTTGAACTGGCGCACTCACCTGAAAAGCTACTTTTCGGTGACCTTCCTACGGCTTTGGCTTTGCCACCGATCCCTGAGAATGTCTTGGACGAGGAAGCGACAGACAACTTTTTCCGGCGGCTAAATAAAGCTCTTTCCGAATTAGCTACCGCTACACCTCGCCGGCGGGATTGGGCGCGCGATATCTTTTTACACGCCTGTGAATTACCTGGTGATCTAGAAGGCTGGCAGGCATTCATCGAAATTAGCCGCGAGATGGCTCCGCATGTTCGCCATCCCAACCTGATCCCGTTGATCAAGAGAGCCGCAGAAGCCAGTGATGCGGCAACAGCCCTGGACAGCGTCCTGGCTGTTATTGCCAACCGCCCATTGAGAACCTGGACCGATGGTGATGTGGAACGTTTTCCGCTGGTTGCACAATCGCTGGGACAATTGTTCCTGACCGAACGAAATGGTTATCTGCCGGGTCTCACATTAATCAAAGAAGAACGCTCCCGCAGCGAGGTTATCTCTCAAGAGCTGCTGCAGCAGTTTCAACAGTATCAGGATCATCCGCGCGTTCTTCAGGCGGCGATCCAAAAATTACTTGACCATTATCGAAGTAAAAACTCAACCGAGTAATATTAAACGGCTCTATCATAAAGGTATAACAAACTATGGACATTAATTCTGCTGAAAAACCCGTTCGTCACATTCTTTCATTATCCGGTGGCAAGGATAGCACAGCGCTGGCGATCTATATGCGTGATCGTATTAAAGAGATGGAATATGTTTTCTGTGACACAGAAAAAGAACTACCTGAGACATATGAATATTTAGAGAAGCTAGAAGTTTACCTTGGAAAGCCTATTACTTATTTGAAGCACGATGGTCGTGGTTTTGATGAGCTTTTGTTAATGAGAAAAGGATTTTTACCGTCTCCACAAGTTAGATGGTGCACTGAGCTACTAAAAATTAGACCTTATGAACGATATCTAGGTGAAGATATCTGCAATAGTTATATTGGGATAAGAGCCGACGAACTTCATCGAAAAGGTTATATTTCCACTAAACCTAATATTATCCCCAAGTACCCATTTATTGAAGATGGTATAAGAAAAGAGGATGTGGTTAGGATCCTTGATGAGTCTGGTTTGGGGCTTCCAGATTATTACAAATGGAGATCGAGATCTGGATGTTATTTTTGTTTTTTTCAACAGAAAATTGAATGGGTTGGATTATTAGAAAACCATAGAAACTTATATGAAAAAGCAACAGAATATGAGCGAGAAGATCCGATTACCAAGGAAAGATATACATGGTCTCAGAATGAAAGTTTGGAGGAGTTAAAACAACCGGAACGCGTTAAGCAGATTAAAGATGAATTTATGCGCCAACAATCATCATCAAAAGAAAAAATCAAGCCGAATTTAAATCTTTTCCAAGTCTTTGGTAATGACCAAAATGAAGATGATGGGTGTCTAATCTGTCACTTGTAACTTATAGGGATAAATAATGTTCAAGAGAGAAAAAAATGGAACCATCAAATAAAAATGACAATCCGAGGTTAGGAATTACTTTCCATCGATCATTTTCCTTGAACCGGCCTGCTATTGGACAAATCTTGAGAATTCAAAATGAAAGAAAGGCAACGGGGGGAATCAGTCGTAAGGAGCTTAATGAGAAATCTAATTTGGGGTCAATATATTTAGAATCTATGCCCAGGTGGGCATGGGGTAGTGGATTGTTGAATCATGATAAAAGTCTGTCAAAATTTGGCTCTTATTCATATCAATTTGATCCTCTATTAGAACAACTCGGCACCCAGTGGCTAATGCATTACCATCTAAGCGCGCCTCTCGGACCTGGTCCAGCCTTCTGGCACGAGTTGGTCAAGACCCGGTTTCGCAGTGGAGACGAATTTTATGCTCAGGAGATCGCCGATCAGATTAGCGAGTTCTTCGAACGAGAAGAGGGCAAGCCCCTGGCTCCACGATCTGCGCGCTCAACCGCAACGATCTTTCTAGGCACCTATACCCGTACCGACAGCCTGGGCAATCTCGGCTTGCTCGAAGCAATCGCCGCTGACCGCTACCGCGTATTAGATCCCGAACCCCCTGCCACCTGGGTGACTGCTTTCGCTTTACTTCATTGGTGGGAGAGCCTCTATAAAGAACAAGTTACCCTCAACCTCAATGATCTTTATGGAGACCAGGGCATCACTCATCTTTTGATGATCGGTAAAGGCCGCCTAAACAATTCGCTCGAGGAGATGCAGCAGGAAGGAATCCTAGAGCTTTACCGGATTGCCCCACCTTACCAGGTCGTCTTACTCCACCGTGATGAAGAATTAATTTTGAGGAAGCTCTATGGAGGTTAAAACTCCGTCGGAAGTTGTCAAATTGATCCGCGCGACTATTCTGCGTATTCGAAATGGACTCTGGCTGCTGCCAACCACTTCTTTGGGGCAAGAGCGCAACGAGGCGGCCCGTCTCCTGGTAGATGCCGTTGATCTCCGCCAGAGATTAATCCGGCACTTACCGGCCGATACGCGGTTTATTGGCTTAACCGATCAGAAAGTAATCGAACTCCTGGATGAGGTCGCAGAACAAGAAGGGCAAAGCGACTGCGCACTAGTCTATAACCTGGATTTATTACTCTCCCATCTCAAACAACAGGAAATTAAATATATCTGGCAGCATGTGATCGAATCTATGCCGCATCGATCTTGCGCCTTATTGATAACAATGCCTGCTTCGGCCACAGATCTGCTGCCATCTGATGAGCAACTGGTTCAATTGGCCCGAGAGAAACGCCTGGCCAATACAGCAAAATAAGTCTGGAGGATTGATATGCCTGTCATTCACAACCTAGTCACTATCGATGAACAAGCCGAATTCCGTAATGATGTACAACTGAGCGATTTTGAGAAGGAAGAGACCAATCTCGCTCTATTACGAAGTTACTTGTTCACAGCCACAGCGCCCCAAGGACAGGAATCTTCGACAGGTTTATTACGCGCAGTTACGGAATCATTTCTAAATCCACGCCTGGATAATCGCATTACTGCCATTGCAAATTATGGCCACGGTAAAAGCCACCTGGCTCTGGTTCTGGCCAATTATTTTGGAAAGTCTTTTCAATCTCCTGAACTCAAAATTATCTTTAATAAGATTGATCAGGCGCTTGATAATCCAGCCCAACGCAACCGCTTTCGCGAATTTCGCGAGAACCGCAATGAGTTTCTGGTTATCCGTTTACGAGGTGATAAACCGCAGAGTTTACGTGAGCAGTTTGTGCTAAGCCTCGAACAGGCGCTTAAAGAACATACCGCGACGAGAAATGTTGAGCTTCCTTTTTGGTATCAAAAGGCGGAACAACTTCTTAAAGGTTTGAATGGGGATATGCTTCCCAAGGCAAACCAATTTCTTGAAGCTTACAGTATGGATGTGCCGCTCCTGATTCAAGATATTCAAAATCGCAAAGACGCCGCCTATGATATATGCATAAAGCTTTTCACTGAATTACATGGGGTTGCCCCGAATTTCCTTGGTGAAGTCAGTATGCGGGAATTGATTAATTGGGCTTCGGGACATTATTGTGGCGATGGCAAACCGCTTGGTGGAATCTTTGTATTGTTTGATGAGTTTAGTTTATATATCCAACGTTACGGCCAGCGCAGCGCTGCCGGCGAATTGCAGGATTTACTTAATGGAATAGAAGATCAAAAAGGCAAAGCAGTTTTTGTGGCATTTGCCCAACATGATCCTATTCAAGTTGCGCGCAATTCAATAAAGACAAGCCAGAATTTAGAAACACTGGAAAAAGAGCTCAACAGAATCCCGCGCAAAGTGCTAATGTATTCGTTAATGGAAAGCGTTATCAATGCTTATTTGGATCAACCTGAAACAGCTTGGGAGAATTTTCGATCTGATCATGATGTGCGCGGACCATTAGCCCGAGCGTCTAACATTACAATGGATCTTTTCGCGAAACGGTATGAGCAGGTATTAAGGTGGGATACTGAGAAATATGATGACATTGTCACTAAAGGATGTTTTCCACTTCACCCATTAACCACTGCACTACTATGTGATCTTAGAATGCAAGGAGTAGGCAGTGCAGGTAATCCGCGCACCGTTTTAGGTTTTGTTTTTGAGCAGGTCTACCAAAAGCGAGATGAACAAGCAGTCGAAAACGGCAAAATCAACTGGGTTCTGCCAACCTTTTTGGTAGATTATTTTAGCGACTACTTACCCGGTACATCATACTTGCTTTATGAAACCGCACATCGGAACCTTGCCCCCGATGCTCCCATCGAGCACGAAAATTTATTAAAGGCTCTTTTACTTCAAGACCTCGCCAAGTTACCAGTCAGGCGGGATACACAGATGTCATATCTTGCCGAAGCTGCGGGGTTAAAATCCAGTGAAGCTGATGGGCACCTCCGAAAACTGTCAGGGGATCGTGTCATTCGATTCGATCAAGCTACCAAATTGTATTCCTTCTGGCCGGTAGCAGCCAATCCTCACCGAATGGAAGAGATTGTCGAAGAACGAATGCGCAAACAAAAAATCACTTGGGATTTGTTATCCAAATTTAACAACACCCATCTACAACCAATTCCAGTAGATATTCCTTGGGGAAATTCAGATGACTGGGAAGCAGATGAAAAGATTCTGACCCTGGAGTTCTTCACCCCCCAAAGACTGCGTGAACTTATACCCGCCTATCAGATCACAGTCACCGGCGATTTGGATGACGGAAAGAGGGGTTGTGTAATTTGGTTGCTTGGAGAAACCGAAGAAGAAGTCAACATATTTCGTCAGACAGCTACGAAAGTTCTGGATGAGGCTTTTCCAGGAGATAATCCCCCGGCCATTCTCTTGGTTCCACCCACTCGACCATGCCCTGACGTAATTACAGCCTTCTTCAAACATGAAATTGTTGAGAATTTCAATCAAGATGATCGTAAAGAAGTAGGAGTAGAAATTTTTGACCATGAGGTCACACGTATAAAACAATCGCTGTATACCGAATTAGCACACCTACGCGGTGATTTGATAAATTATCGTTCATTACCTCGCCCAATTGCACGATATGTATTTCCAAACCCTTATCGCGCTGGACTCCAAATTATGGGGGATATCAGTATACAAAGAGCATTAGAGGAACTTTACAAGGTTACCTATCGATATAGCCCGCCTGAATTCTTTAAAGAATTCCAAGTGATTGGGAGAGGCCAAAACAAATTGCGCAATGCTACCCGAAGTGTGGCCAATGTTCTCATGCGCAATAGCATGCCAGGTAATCGTGAAGCCATATTTGCTGAACCGATTGCGAAAAGGTTATGCGAAACCTTCCTTTTACCAAAATGGCAGCTTGTTACTTCCGACTTCCGTATTCGCGAACCTGGTCAGCCTCGTTTAGCACAGGCTTGGGATTTCTTGGAAACAACTTTCCCCGCGGGAATTAAAGAAAGACGGGTAAAAAATTCCCTGATCACCCTTATAAATGCTCCATATGGTTTCGATTACAACACGGTTACTTTGCTGTTTTGCGCCTGGATTGGTTTTCATTCTCATGATTTACAAATAAGCCTCCAAAACAGAGTGGTTGGACTCGATAAATTGTCGGATCTACTAACGAACAGCAATAACTCAAAGCAATTTGTTCACCAAATTAGCAGTGAGTATCGACTGGCTATCACGCGCCGAGATCATGGGCAGATAGAGCGTGAAATCCAGGAAATCATAGATAGAGCCAATCGAGGATCTTTTACAAAAGTCGATGCGCAAGACTCAATTACCAAGTTAGAAGAGTTTTGCCGTGAACAGCCTTCTGAAGCCCCATTATGTGGTAGCGCACAACAAATCGCAGTCAATTTGCGAGTGGCGTTAGACCAGGCTGAACAGTACGACAAACAGGCAAGAGATATTCAGAGTTCTATTGCCAGTGAACGAAACCTGCAGATTATTCTTGGTTTACACCAAAAAATCTCTGGACTTGAAAGACCTTCTCTTGTTGTTCAAACTGCACCACCAGAAAGCCAGTTACATGAAAAATGGCTTGAGCGGATCTCTCAATTGGTGGAACAGGAATGTACTCATTTAGAAGCCGTTCAACGAATCACCGACGTTGGGTTAAATCATCAAAAACTTCAGGATATAAAGAACCAACTCAAGAAAACGAATTTAGCGAATCTTCTTAAACGTGTTGAAACAGCCATAAAAGTTATCGCGGATAAGCAAAAAGAGTTTGAATTGCAGGAGCGTGAAGTACCAATCCAGGCCGAAATCCGTGCGATGGATAGCAAATCAAACCTACAAAACCTTTATGGGTACCGGGATCGACTACAACAAATCAAAGATATATCTGAGGCTACCAATACTCTTCTAAAGGAACGTGCACGGCTCATCCAGCAGGAGATTATTAGCCTGGAAGATTTTGCCAGCAATCTAAAAGGAGCTATTCAACGGATAGATACCTTGGATGCAGTAAATGAATGGCAGCGCACTTTCAATCGAAGTTATGATCGATTTATTGGCACACAGTTCCAATCAGATCTGGATAAAGCTGAACGACAAGTTCAACGCTTACAGGAATTCTTCCAAACGTTGAATGCCATTTCCAAAAGAAATCCGACAAGCCCGGAAGAGGCTCATAGCCTTGTCAAGGAAATGGATGCTGCGAAAAGCTCACTTAAAGATCCGCTGAGTCAATCTCAGCTGAGTGTTTTCGATAAGGCCAGACAAAGAATTGAAAACCTGGTCCAAAGGGAGATCCTGAACGCCAAGCAGTGGTATCGAGATGTTGAAACGCAGTACAAACAAGGGGTTTCTTTGCAGGCTGTGAGAGAATCCTTACAGACCCCACCCGCCTTCCTCCTCAACGAAGAAAGAGATCAATTAGTTATCCTTCGTCAAGAGGTACAACAAAAGCTAGAACAGGATATCGTCAGCTTAATCGAGGCAAAGTTTCTGGAAATCAAAGATCCAGCCAAGAGGCAGCTTTGCTTGGAAAGACTTCAAAAAATTCTAAGAGAATAGGTGCGCAATTACATTACCTAATAGAGGCGAAATAAATGGTCAGGATTGTTTTAGATCGGGAACGAGATGCTCCGCTGATAGATGGATTCCATGTAGTAAGCTCAGAGGTGGAATTTCTCCGCTGCGCCACAGAGGGGTTATCTCTCCATATTCAAGGAGAATCCCTATGTAGCTGGGCGGAAACTTTTTATCGAGGTCGAGGAATTGCATATCGAGAAGCGGTTTCCGTAACAAAAGAGATGGAGAGAACTTTCCCAGGATTAACAATGGATCAGATCTCTCAGTTGCTCTCTCAGCTTGGTGAAAAAATTCATCAAATTATCAGACCACTTACCGCGGAAAAAGTACTGAACGCGATTTATCCTGCCGCATTATGGTCATCACAAACATCGTCTGCTCATCTGGCAGAATGGCTGGTATGGGTTTGGGAAAACCAGCCCCCAAGTGAAATCCGCGCACTATTAGAGTTAGTGGTTGCTCGCCTTGCACTAGAATTAGACGAAAACGAGCTGGCGGTTTACCAAAGTAGCCTGGAAAGGGAGAAAGCGGGAGAAGCTTTAGAGAACTGGTTAGGAATCGGTAATCGCGAAAGTTTCCCCCTTCTCAATGAATTCCCACTTAAGATACCATCCAATTTAATTGAAAAAGCTCGAGACAAATGGAACCTAGCTATCATAGCAAGCCATGGAAATTTCTTTGAGCAATTAGAGGCTCTAATTATTCCTTTTGAATTAAAAAAATTGGCGGCCAAAGAAACTTACCAATATTTTCTCCAAAATAGTGGCGAGTTATCTCCCCAACATATAGTGCAACTTGCGAAATACTTGAACTATAAAGAAATTAATGAACTGCGCAACAGGTTGGCACCCAATACCCCGGGCGATCTTCCCGATACACCCGAATTAATTATCCAATGGTTTCTATCGGAATATTTACCATATCGCGAGTGGCAAGAGAGTTTCTCAGTCCAAGCTGCACGAGAAGTTGTGCTTCAACACGCTAAGAAATTTGCGATATGGTATCTTGATAATTATCCTAAAGCTCTCACTGGGGGACCTTTAGCAAAATGGATCAGTTTTAACCGTACTGCTCACCTCGACCGAAATCCTAATGTACTTACCCTGATAATTGTCCTGGACGGCTTACACTTAACCGATGCACGAGCCCTTATACAAAACATTCGTTTGCACGCCAGCAGGCTTAGTATCGTTTCTGAAGATGTGGTTTTTTCCGCGATCCCAACCATAACTGAATTCGCTAAAGAAGCCTTATTCCGTGGGGTACCACCCGAGAAAACTGGATCGGTCGAAGCAGTAGGTCTTGTACTTCCGGAAGATAAATCGCCAGCCCAAAGACTCATAAATCCTGATACTATTAAAGTCTATTTGTGGAGAGTGTTGGAGCCGGATAGAACTTATCACCACAAGAACAAATCCGAGAATCTTCTGCAGGATGTAGCCGGAAGACTTGAGGCTGAATCACTGAAGATAAAAGAAATTGTAGAGACAATTACCGATCAGGTTTTATTGCAGATAATTATCACAACCGATCATGGGCGCTTGTTGGGAAGTTCCACGAGAACGCTCCCAGTTCCGGTTGACATGCAAAGTCATGGGCGCACAGCCTGGGGAAAGTCAGGGTTACAATTCCCTGCTGAAGGTTGGATCGAACAGGACAATGTAGCCTATCTATACGGAGAACGCTATGGCCTACTATCAGATACGGCGATTCCATTGGGCGAGGAAGCGTTTTTAGGTAATGATGATCGAACTGGCAATGAGGCATACCCACATGGTGGCTTATTCCCCGAAGAAGTGATTGTCCCTTGGATAATATTTGCTCGTGATGTTGTTCGCCCCAAAGTTGAAATTACAATTTCAGGCGAGGGCAAAGCAAGGGGAAGTGGTACACTTCATTTCAAGGTGCTGAACATTGGTGATATCGAGCTCACCCTTGATGAGGTTATTCTGTATTTTCGAAATGGCACTGAAAAGAAGATCATACTAGAAAAAATTTTAACAGCTCGACATGAAACCACAATTCAATATCCAATTGATCCTTGGCCTTCGCCAACAGAGATCCAAGGGATTCGAGGTATTTCTAAAGTCCGCCAACCAAATGGTTTATCATTCGACTATAGTGCTGTAATCGAAATTCATAGCAAAGATATTTACGATCGCGGTGAAAACATACTTGAGGATTTATTCTAATGAGTGAACTAACACCTGATTTAACCAGAAGCATAAACGATACTGATAATGATCAACTCGCCAAGAAAGTAAGACGGGTATTTGGTGACTTGGCGATCGATAAAAGGCGCTTACCGGCGAGTCAACTTCAGAAAAGAGGGGTTCCTGCTTATGTGGGTGAGTGGATACTTGATACTTTGACCCCTGGAGATGGTACGCTGTCGGCAGAAGAAGCAAGTAAGGTTCAACAATGGGCGAATAAATTCATACCTGGCCCTGGAGATGCGAATCTCATTAAGAATCGCCTGCTTGATGGAGAAATGGTCAAATTACTTACACCCGTCCAAGTTGAAGTTGAATTAACCCGCAGGAGACAAGAACGAGTTGCCAAAATGAGTCTTCTGGGAATTGGAGACGCGTTTTTGGCAGATACGTTGGTGCAGCGCTATCCTGATCTACTAAATCAGGGAATGTGGGGAATTGTCCAAATTGTGAATACACAAGACGGAGTGACCCTGGATAGTTTCAAGCCAATGCAGGCATCAGTTAATTTAGAGTTGTTCAAAGAAGCTCGCGAGCAATTCACATTACAAGAATGGCGGTCATTAATACTTACATCAATGGGATATAACCCTGATGCCTTTACTGAAGAAGAGCAGATGTTTCTATTATGCAGGCTCCTTCCCTTAGTCCAGAAGAATATGCATATGATCGAGCTGGCACCGAAAGGCACTGGCAAAAGCTATATTTATGAAAACATCAGTCCCAGAGTGAAACTTGTAAGTGGCGGAAACATTTCGCCAGCAGTCCTGTTTGTGAATAACATGACAGGGCAATGGGGACTTCTGGCGAGATATTCCGTTGTTGTTTTAGATGAAGTGCAAACATTGAAATTTGAAAAACCTGAAGAAATCGTGGGAGGTTTAAAAGGTTTCTTAGCTAATGGCCGATTAACAAGAGGTGGATTGCATGAAACTGCAAGTGATTGCAGCATGATTTTATTGGCAAATATATCGTTGGATAATCAACAGCAACCTGTTTCAGAGCCACTAGTAAGGGAATTGCCTGCATTTTTACAGGAAACGGCTTTTTTAGATCGCATTCGAGCATTAATACCAGGTTGGAAAATCAGGAAATTAAGTGGCGAATGTTTTGCTAGGAATGTTGGTTTAAAATCTGACTTCTTCGGTGATGCATTGGTTGCTTTACGGAATGATCTGGAACATGATCAAAGATGCGCTCGTAGAATCCAATTAACCGGCGAAAAGGTCTATAAAAGAAATGAGGACTCGGTTCGATCTATTGCTAGTGGTCTGTTGAAAGTTCAATTTCCTCATGGCAAGGTTTCAGACTTAGAGTTTGAACGCTATTGCGTTTCTCCGGCAAGAATGCTGCGCCAATATATTTGGGGGCAGTTGCAAATGCTCGATGCAGAATATCGGCAATACGAGCCAACAATTCAATATGAAGTTCTTCCGGATTAGTAACTCATGTTATTGGAAAAGACCATTTATCTCGATAACAATGCAACAACCCCGTGTGATCCTCGTGTTGTAGAAAAAATGCTGCCGTACTTTAGTGAAATCTATGGCAACCCAGCGAATGGGTATCATATTCAAGGTCGTATGGCAGCCAAAGCGGTTGATAAAGCAAGGGGACAGATAGCTGAATTAATTGGCGCACAGCCATACGAGATATTTTTTACTGGTGGTGCTTCTGAAAGCGACAACTTGGCAATTTTTGGAATTATTAGGAAGCCAAACCGAAGCTCACGAAATCGCATTGTCTCTTCGAAAATTGAACACAAAGCTATCCTAAATCCATGTAAGAAATTGAAAGAAGAAGGATATGACGTTTCCTTGCTTCCTGTAGATTCTCAAGGTGTAATTAATATTAACCACGCAAAAAAAGAGATAAACAATCAGACATTGCTTGTTTCTTTACATTTAGCGAATAACGAAATTGGCACAATCCAACCGATCAAGGACATCGCTGACATTGCCCATGAATATGGTGCGACCATTCATAGCGATGCAGCTCAAGCTGTTGGAAAAATTCCGGTAAATGTCGAAGACTTGGGCATTGATATGCTTTCTATTAGCGCTCACAAGTTCTATGGACCAAAAGGAATTGGAGCGCTATACATTGAGGAAGGTTTGAGAAATATTTCCATTGAACCTATCATTTACGGTGGTGGTCAAGAAAATGGTTTGCGATCTGGAACCACAAATGTTCCGGCAATAGTCGGTTTTGGTGAGGCGGCAGAAATATGTAGAAATAAATTATCTGAAGAAATTCAGAGAATCTCAAGTTTGAGAGATTTACTTGAAGCAGAATTAATCTCAAGAATTCCTGATATTGTTATTAATGCGCAAAAAACGAATAGATTACCTAATACAAGTAGCATAATTATTCCAGGCGTTGAAGCTGATGCACTAATACTGAATCTAGTAAACGTAATGATGGGAACTGGATCTGCTTGTAATTCTGGCGCTCTTGAGCCTTCTCATGTATTACAAGCCATGGGAATTTCTCGAGAAGCTGCATCCAGAACCGTTCGTGCAAGTCTCGGGCGGTTTACTACCCGAGAACAAATTTTACAAGCTGTATCTGAATTTCATTCCACGCATAGCAAATTATGCTCCAGTACATAATTTTTTTTAGCTATCCCTTCAATCTTAGAAATATTTGTTCATGAGTAACTAATGGATGAAGAGATATTGAGGGCAGCCCTTACGTGAACTGCCCTCTCATCTTCTTACCTTACTGCCCTAAATTGGCACCCGGTGCTTGCCGGTTTACCTAACATCGTCCAGGATAATTGCTCCACCACCCCCCACCAGATTCCAGGAACTTCGTACCACTTCGCACCCCCAACTCCCTTCGGGATATCCGGATCGGATGCTGTCATTTTCGCCAACATGCCATCAGGATTAATCGCCACCACAGTGTAAACCACACTGTAAATCGGACCAAGGGCTGCCAGCGAAAGCATCATTCCCCAGCCGCATCTTGAAGGTTCAACTGTTTTTGCAGCATCGATTCGATCTTGCATGAATTCGACATAAGTCATCCCCTCAGGGGCATCTGGAACTGACATCGGTTGGTTAGCTTTAAAACCAATGAAGATCAGGCCGGCACAGACAAGGATCACAGTTGTATTCCAAATCACCTTCCAAATAAATTGAATTAATCCCGCAATCATCTTTTCCCCTATTGCATTCCAACATTATAGTTGTCTTCAGGTTTCTGACCCTCGCTGACCATCAGATTCCTAAATCGGATCTCTTCCCGATACATGCGATCAATAGAAACCTCGACCACATCCCCTTCACTTCGTCCCATATTACCGGAAAGGTCTTTCAACTGTCGAACACATTCAACACTTAGTCGAAACGAGCGAACTGCTTTAGTGGATGAGTTTTTTATTGGCATGGCTTTTGACTCCTTTGTCTATTCTATTGTAATACATTTGTATTACCTTTTCAAGTACTGCTTTTTTCTTTTACTTCGCAAAATTGCTGATCCTTGGTTTCTTGTACAAATCCGCAATTGGATTGCATATTTGTACAAGCTGGTGCACTGGTGCACAATCAAGGAATTTAAGAACATGACCTTGAAATATCGGATCGCAACTCCGATTTTTCAAGGGAAATTTAAGACTTTGGATAAACAGCAAATTAAATCTCAAAAATTTAATTTCTGGGATGCGGGATTATTGCACACCCTTATGGATATTCCCGATGGGCACAGCCTGCTTGGAAATTCCAAAAAGATATCGCCTTCCAAGTTTGGAAGGCGATTCTTAATACTCAAGATAAGAGCGTGTCCATAATCACTGGCATGTTTTTCTAGCATCGAAATATACATCCGTCCTTAAAAAACGATTAATGAATTTCGCACACTATTTAGAGAAAAAGTCTGGCTCACTTTCAAGACCAAGCGTATAAAGCTTCTCTAATAATTCTTTAACTGGAGTGAAAGCATAATCCGCACCACGCAACTTTATTGGTAAGGCTAGAGTTGGATCCGCATCCTCTCCATTATCAAAACTGGTCCAACGCCAGAAACAACCTCCATCCATTCCGGTTGCCTGCATTACCCATATCAGACTTTCAAGAGCTTGCTCGGTTGTCCACCCTGGCTCGGTAGGAGGCAACAAACCCATTTCTACCGCAACCACTCTCGCACCGCTTCCCCTCCCTATCACATCAAAAACACCATTCGCGGTTTCCATAGCCCATTGGTGAGGATTTAAATCCTCGCAAGGTAATTCGGCTGCAGTGCTGCATTTACGATGTTCGTAAAACGATAGCGCATAGGTTCGTTCGTTTTCTGGCACTGCTAGGTCATCAAAAATAATTTTTTGAACGTGCACCGGATCCCAAAAGTGTCCATCCGTCATGAACGGGTTTTCAGGTTGCATTTGAACGTAGTAATTACCAACAATTGCCTGGGCAGATAGCCTGCGGTATGGAACTCCCAACGAGTAAGCGTAATCAATAGCCCAGCGCACATAGTTAGCCGATACAGAATCCGGACCTTCCCACAATCCTGGCTCGGCAGGACCACCGCAGCTATCCATAATCGAATCACCATTCGTATCTACCAGGAATGGGCTCCCTTCAAACAATACCAGGTCAAGAGCAGGGTGATTCCCGATCTGTTTGAGAATACTACCCAACCAGGTTTCATTATCGTTGGTCGGTTGTCCTTCCATATGAGTATTCACAAGCCGAAGGAATACCTTCATTTCCTTGGTTTGAACCAGATCTAGGAAAGCCTCCAAATTTTCCAACTCTGTTTCCGTGGGCTGCGGATATTGAAGGCCAAGTGCAGGTGAGATGTTGCAATTCGGAGGTATAAATGGACCTGCGTCATAGGTTGCGGCTGATGAACGAAGCTCAAAAGCAATAGTGTTCACTCCCAGCAATCTGATTTGATCCAATTGAAGAGAGACTTCTTCTGCCACTGTATGCCCCACAACTTCGTCCATGGAATTGAAATCGTTAATCACTTGTCCTGACCACCATTCGCTGGGCCATCCACGTCGTTCGAACTGGACATACAGTCCACGAACTGGGAGCAAATTTGCAGGGATGGGGGTTTCTGTGGATGTTGGGATAATCGTTGTGTTAGTCACGAGCGGTAATGATGGAGGGATGGTACTAGAAGGCTCAGGTGAAATGTTACTGCAAGCGCAAACGAGTATAACGATTAAAACCAGCGTTATATCAATCTTGAAAAAGTATTTCATCTTTCCTCCTAAAACTTCTTCAGAGCAAAAATCCAATATCCAATCTGAAAACGAGGATTGTTAAGCTTCAAGACATTGCTCTTTCTATCTGATCAGTAGATTGAAAAAATTTTTTGTGAATCAATATTTCCTTCAACAATATTACATCAAATAGAGGTCGAATAATGCACCCTTAATTCCACCTTCAGCATGTCCAATCATACAGACTTTACAAGAACTCATCCCTGTCACATACCGTACCCCCTTAAGACACTACGAGAACACGCAGGCGAGAACAACTGGTCATGTCATTTCCCCTATCATTTAAATCGGAGTGAAGTACATAATTCGTGTTACTTCTTTGAATTAAAGGATGGCTCCCGACAACACACCTGCAATTACTCCCGAGACCTGGATCATTTCTGATACGCATTTCTTTCATGTCAATGTCGGAATATACTGTAATCGCCCCGAAAATTGGCAAGAATTGATTATCAAAAACTGGAATGATCGAATTTCCCCAGAGGACACCGTTCTGCACTTGGGTGATTTTTCATTTGGAAAGAGAAGCAATTTTGATCTTCTAACCGAAACGTTGAATGGAAAAATGATTTTAATCCGTGGCAATCATGACCGACTAAGCAGAACCAGGTATGAATCCAGCGGTGTCAATATTTTCAATACTCCAATTCAAGTTGTATTTGATAATGACACAAAGATCATCTTTTCGCATCGACCGATTGTTCCTCTTGAAGATGGCTGGTTTAATCTTCACGGTCATATTCATAATAGTCCTCCACCTCCTGAAGGCTCTATTCTTGGACCCAACCATATCAACATGAGTATCAAAGTTCGAGATTATCGACCCTGGCGGTTGAGTGAGATTATCAATCTAGCATAATGAACTTATGCAAAGAACTAAGTTTCACACCGTTACACTGTTCCCCCTTAAGACTCTAGGGGATCGAAGTGGGAAGAACGATGTGCTACACCATTCCCCGCTGTATGGGTGATATTTATCGCACAAATAAAGCGAGCGATTTGTTTGCGTCAAAGAATAGCCGAGTTACAATCGCTCGATCGAATAATTTTTCCTAATCAACACAAAATAATATTGTTGCCCTCAGGCGAAAGTGATCAATTCCCATCTTTTCTTCATAATTTGATATTTACTACCTCTCCATAAGAAAGAGTGCTTTAGAAACCGCCTTGGTGGATCAACGTCAGCGGCAAGGTCTGCGTCAACGTCTGCGGAGTGTCAGCATAGCGTCTGCGTCACGTCAGCAAGGACGCAGACGGTCTTAATTACTAAATACCGTTAGTAATGTTTTTCTGGATAAGAGCAAAATGACTACTTCCACAAAGACGCAGCTTCTCTTTAACCTCCAAAGACGATCTCTTTAAGGTCAAATTGCCGGTTTACAAATTTAGTTATTAATGCTATTATGTAAACTGAAAGAGAAAAGGAGATGACCATGACCATCGGAGGGCGTATCAAACAAGCGCGGAAAGCGAGTAATTATTCTTTGCGAAAACTGGCGGATGAAATTGGGGTTAGCGCCATGGCGATCTCAAAATATGAACGAGACCAGGATGTGCCCAGTTCAGGCGTTCTGCTGCGGCTATCTCAGGCTTTGCAGGTTAAGGTGGATTTCTTCTTTCGCCCGAGCACGATCTCCGTCCAACTTCAGGCCTACCGAAAACACGCTGTGCTGGGCGTCAAAGAACAGGAAGCCATCCAGATGCGCATCCAGGATTGGGTGGAGCGTTATCTCGAGGTTGAAAGTCTTTTCCCGGAAGAACAACATGCAGCAAATCTCCCCCTGCGTAGAGTTACCTCACTGGATGAGATTGAAACCGCAGCTCTAGAATTACGTGACCGCTGGAGCCTGGGCTATGATGCAATCGAAAATCTGGTCCAGTTGCTGGAGGACCGGGGAATCAAGGTAGGAATCATCTCCGGTTTCGAGCATTTTGACGCCTGCACTTTCAAGGCAGATGGCGATCCGGTAATCGTAACCAAAGGCGAATTATCAGGCGACCGGCAGCGATTCAATTTGGGGCATGAATTAGGTCACCTTATCCTGGATATTCAGGCCGACCTCAAACCAGAACAGGCAGCCAATCGGTTTGTCAGGGCTTTCCTCCTGCCGGCGGCAACGGCTCGCTTTGAGCTGGGTGCCAACCGGACGGACCTCAACATCAACGAGCTGCACATGCTTAAGCATAAATACGGCTTAAGTATGCAAGCCTGGATTTACCGCGCCAAGGATCT
>Ga0116184_10001322_pt1 | contig 24354 bp, 21 predicted proteins | sample AD_JPNNA5_MetaG_FD_89886 | JGI IMG/M metagenome (GOLD analysis project Ga0116184, IMG submission 89886) | Active sludge microbial communities of municipal wastewater-treating anaerobic digesters from Japan - AD_JPNNA5_MetaG | ecosystem: Engineered > Bioreactor > Anaerobic > Digestate | place... | reverse complement strand
CGTTAGGGAGCAGGAATTGCAGGATTTTCTGAAGTCATTCCGCATTGCGCTCAATTTCATCTCCTTATATCACAAGAGCCATAAGTCGTTCGTTGCCTCTATTACGGAATTGAAATCCCAGCTTGACGGTCTTCTCGCGCATTCTCCCTCGCTGACCATCATGTTCTCCCCCGAGGCGCTTTCAATTGAAGGGATAGTTTTCGCAAAGAAACAGGTCTATTTAGACCTTGCCAAACAGTTCCATTTCCGCAAGGTCAAATCGCTGCAGCTGCTTCCCGGGGTCTCTATCCAGGAATTGATCGATGTCATGGAACTGGCGTCTTTGCCGGTCAAAGACCTTCTGGCCAAGGGAGGCATGCAGTATCTTTTGACTAAGGCGCATGCCGTCAACACCCGCGTCGAGGAGCTCGATTACTCGCTTCTGCTCGGCACCGAGGGCGGGCTTGAGGCGGACATAGGTGCTTACCTGTTGAACCAGAACATGCAGAACAGGGACCCGGAAAAGATCAGGGAGTTCGCGCTTCATTTCGATTCCGTCATAGCCAATATGAGCCTTAAGAATATCGTAGAAGACCCACAGTTGAGCGTGAACATCAGGAATTTCCTTGCGTATCTGCGCACGAGCGATGAGGCTGCCTTCCGCCGGTGCGTCCAATCCCTGTTCCGCATGATCCTCAAAGACAAAGCCCCGGCTACGAAAGAGCAGATGGCCTCGTTTGCGGACTGCGTCGCATCCCTGAGCCCCGAGGCGATCGCGGAGATTATAGTAGATGAAGCATCCCGCAACGAGGAGTTCAATAACGATAATCTATTTCTATTCCTGCAGTCGCGGGGCGACGGACCGGAGGGAGTGCCTTCGTCCCTGGCCCGTAGCATCACATCGCGGGCCCCCTCCAGACGTTTATCCCCAAAGGCGTCCCAAAAGCTCAAGGACCTGTTCACACTCTCCGATTCAAAGGTGGTTTCCGGGGTATACAGCAAAGTTATGGCAGCGCTTTCCGCAGCGGCGCCTGCGGAGGCGTCGGTCAGGTTCGACCGTGACAGCTCGCAGCGGAATTACCGCTCGATCCTTCTGTTCTGCCTGGGTTTCGAACAGGACGAAGAGCGGCTCGATGTCATCGCGCAGAAGATAAGTTCAGAATGGCATAATTTCCTGAAAGAGCCGGTTTGGGAACATTTCAAGGCCCTGGACGCTGCTTTATCGGCCCACCGTGCAAAAATGTCCCGAATACATCCGCTGTCGGAGCTCGATGTGTCATTCCGCCGTTATGTCGAGGACGCAGCGTTCCAGAACGCGCCACCGCCGTGGCTGGCGGATCTGATCGATAATCTGCAGGAGAGCACGCGGGACGCGCACTGGTATCTTGAGAAGATGTTTGCATCCGGCAGTGTGAGCAAACGGGGGCTGTTATTGTTTCTCCGGTTGTTCCCACAGCATCTGGACCGGTTCTGCGCGGATCTTGCGCAATATGCCGGAGACATAGACCTTATTGGGTCGGTTATCGAAGTGGTGAAAGAGACTAATCCGCCGGGAATGTCGCGTATCCTCGAGGACATCTATGGATTTTCCAATGATCTTATCAAGATTGAGGCGCTTAAGGCCATGGCAGTCATGCCCGAGCCAGATGAGATGTTCCTCATGCCGATTCTGTCACAGGACAACATGCTTTTGCGCAAAGAGGCCGCGGCTGCCCTGGGTTCGAGCCCGGGGGCGCGCCGAAAGGCTGCGGAAATCCTTTTAAGCGATGACGATATATGGGGCCGCAGGAATTCCTTTATCGAAGAGAACATCGGCATCGTACAGGAACTGCACTTCGGCGAGTCGGTTCCCTATCTCGAGAAGCTCGCCCGCAAACCGTTCTTCTGGAACTCTGCCGTGCGTCGCCGCGCGCAGGCAGCCCTTGAGGTGCTTTCATGATCAAGAACGTAGAATCAGCGTTCCGTAGCATAATTTCGACTTTGCAGGTCGCAACACTCTACGGCACGAATCACGCGAAGTTCGAAAAATATCTCGATCAGGCATACCGGGATCTGCGGCTGGCGACCGATGAATCAGGAGACATCGTCATCGGTATCGTAGGGGACGAGATCGCCTGGGGCAAGGAGATATTGTTCGACTTGAGCAAGACGCTTAAGTCCATGATCCTCTATCTGAAGTCACGGCATGTCGAGCGCGTCAATTTTGGCCGCGATGCCACGAAAGAAGAGATGAGGCGTTTTATAGAATTCCTGCTTCTTCCAAAGGACCGGATCCCAGAAGATCCGCAACAGTACCTTTCCGACCACGGGGTGCGCAATATTTCCGTAGGCAGGATCACGGTCGCCCTGGCGACGGGCGATCAATCCCTTGTCAAGAGCGCTCTCGACGCGGTCGATTATCTGTCCGTGTACGAGAGTTCCCTCGACAACGTCTCGCAGTCCATCGACAGCATCCTGGGCAACAGGGAAATGGACCCTGCCGCCCTGCGGCTGGGCGTTTCAAATATTATGGAATCGCTGGGAAGCCGGTATCAGGACCTTCTGAAGTTGACGACCGTCAAACGTTACGACATGACGACATTCGTGCATATTATGAACGTCTCGATCCTTGCCATGTATTTCGCGTCACGGCTATCCTTTAGCAGAGATGATATCCTTGACATAGGCACCGCAGCGCTTTTCCATGACATCGGAAAGTTATACATATCGCGTTCTATCATACGCAAGGAAGGCAAGCTCACGGACGAGGAGTTCGCCCGCATTAAGAGCCACAGCGTTCTGGGCGCAGAGATCCTTTTGAAATACACTCCCACGCTGGGGATACTGCCCGTAGTTGTCTGTTTCGAGCACCATCTTAAATACGACCTGTCCGGGTATCCGCGGCTGCCGTTCCGCCATGAACAGCACGTCGCATCCATGATCGTGGCTATCTGCGACGTTTATGACGCGCTTCTGGCGCGTCGCAGCTATAAGGCAAGTTACGCGCCCATGGTCATACACGATATCATGACCGGGGACCGGGGGAAGGGATTCGAACCCGGGCTTCTGGACCGGTTCTTCCAGTACATGGGGGTGTGGCCGGTCGGGACGCTGGTATCATTGAGCGACGGCCGGGTAGCGGTTGTCCGGCAGGCAAATGAGGATGAGATATTTCTACCTACCGTCGAGGTGTTGTATCCTGAAAAGGGACAGGAGATAGATCTTCGTTCGACGCAGGGCAGCGTTTCGATTGCGCAATTCCTTGATCCAGTGCACGAAGGAAAGGCTTATCTGCCGCTGGTCTGACGCAAAGCGTCGATGACCGCCTGCGCAGCCCGCGCAGCCGCGCCCGGCTGGCCGAGCGCCGCCTTCACAAGGGCCAGCTCACTGCGCAAAGAAGAGAGTTTTTCGGTATCCGCAAGGACCGCGGCGCAATAAGACGCGATCCGGGGAGCCGTGGCATCGAACTGAATAAATTCTTCCGCAATTTTTTTGCCCGCCACTACGTTCACCAGCCCGATATACGGTATCCTGATCAAAATCCGCATATAAAGCCAGGTCAGAAAATTGACCTTATAAAGGACGATCATCGGCGTGCCGAGTATTGCCGTTTCCAGCGTAGCCGTGCCTGAACAGACTATGCAGAAATCGCTTGCCGCGATCCCGTCGTAGGTGCAGTTATCGATAATGACTGCCTGAACTCCCGATGAGGCCACGAGGTCTTTGATTAAAACAAGGGGTACGCTTGGAGCGGCAAGGACGAGGAACTGTGTGGGACGATTGCATGTTTTGGCGATTAGCTCAGCCGCCTTCAGCATTACCGGCAGGAGGGACTCGATCTCCGCGCGGCGGGAACCCGGCAGCAGGCTGACGGTCAGGCGCGCGGCGTCGAGGCCATGGCTGCGCCTGAATTCTTCAACTGGCATGCCGGACCTCACATGGTCAAGGCATGGGTGCCCGACGAATGATACAGCCACGCCATGTTGCCGGTAAAGGGCCTCTTCAAACGGGAAGAAGACGATCATGCGGCTTACCGTTTCCCTGATGTTCCGGATGCGGCCTTTGCCCCAGGCCCATATCTGCGGACTTATGTAATATATTACGGGAATACCGCGTTTCTTGAGGTCCCCGGCCAGCCGCAGGTTGAATCCCGGGTAATCGACGAGAATCGCCGCGTCCGGCCTGTCCGCATCTATGTCCGCGAGCAACCGCCTGTAGATGCGGCGGATCGTTCCAAGGTGCCTGAAAACCTCGAAAAAACCTATGACTGCCAGCGATACGATGTCTTCCCGCACGTCTACGCCTTCATTCCTCATGCGTTCGCCGCCAATGCCCCTGAAGTAAAACGGGCCGCCGAGGCGGCGCATCTCTTTCACAAGGTTTGCCGCATGCTGGTCCCCGGAAGCTTCTCCGGCAACGATCAGGATCTTCTGGGGTTTTTCCATATCAGATCACGGATCTGCAATGCAACGCGCAGGGCCTGGCGGGCCACCGGGCCCGACACGAGAGGTTCACTGCGACGCGCGACGCAGTCTATAAAAGAGGAGAGCTCTTTTTGCAGCGGCTGTTCTTTCTCTATAGGCAGGTTCTCTTTTGAGATTCCCTGAGATGATCTTTGGTACAGGGAGGCTTGTTCGTTCTTGTAATCCAGGGAGATGTACGCGTCTTTTAGGAAGATGCGTATTTTGCGCATCACTTCGTCGGATATCCGGGAAGCTGTGAGATTGCATACGCATCCGTTTTTGAAGGTTATGCGCGCGTTGGCGATGTCCTCATACGGAGTCAACACGTTAACCCCAACCGCTTCAATGCGTTTTATTTCTGATCCCACAAGGCCAAGCACTATATCGATATCATGTATCATCAGGTCCAGAACGACTCCCACATCAAGAGAGCGGTGAGGAAACAGGCTCAGCCTGTGGCATTCGATAAAATAAGGGTTCTTGAAGAATTTCTGGCAGGCGCTGAAGGCGGAATTGAAGCGTTCGACATGGCCGACCTGGAGCACCCGGCCATTTTTTTGCGCTATCCTGATCAGGGAATCAGCTTGAGATAAGCGCTCGGTAAAAGGTTTCTCTACGAGAACGTCCAGGCCGTGCTCAAGGCACGCTTTGGCTATACTGAAATGGAGGCTGGTCGGCACAGCGATGCTGACGCAGTCGACTGTGCCGTAAATCCGGCGGAAATCAGCGTATCCGGACACCCCAAGAGAACGGGAGATCTCCTGAAGCCGCGCAGGGTTGGTGTCGCAAACCGCTTCAAGGGAACAGTTTTGGTTTTGTTTGTAAATCCTTGCATGTAGGCTGCCCAGGTATCCGGTACCGATCACCGCGACTTTTATCTTTGGCATGATTCGATGATAGCAAATGGCTCGACAAAAGTCAATATATATGATACCATAATGGGCTATGAAGCAGTATATCAGGCTGTTTAAGTTCATCTGGCCGCATAAGTTCCTGTTCGTCGGCGCGGGGATCTGCATGTTGATGTCCGCGCTGTTCGACGGAGTGACGCTGAGCATGATCATGCCCCTGGCGGACATCGTATTTACGGGCAAGAAGATCGTTGTTCCGGCATCCCTGCCGGGTTTTCTGGCCGGGATGGTCGATATCCTGAACCATATTCCGCCGTTCTTGCTTTTGAATTATATCGCCGCCGGGGTCATCGTACTGTACCTGCTAAAGGGGCTGTTCGGGTTTTTGCAAAGCTATTTCATGACCGATATATCCGCACTGGTCGTGCGTGATATACGTGCGAGCATCTATACGAAGTTCCATGCCCTTTCGCTCGATTATTTCACACATATGCGCGGCGGGGAGCTCATGTCTCGTATCACCAATGACGTTGGGCTGGTCGGCAACGCTATTTCATACGGGGCCACGGACCTGTTGTACCAGTCGCTGCAGGTCGTAGTGTTCGCCGCCATGATCCTTCTGATACATCCGAGGCTGGCGTTGTTATCCCTGATACTTCTGCCCCTGATCAGCTTTCCGATACTGAAGGTGGGGGTGATACTTAAGAAAATTTCCCGCCAGACGCAGGAAAAAATGGCCGATATCAACGCCCTGCTTTACGAGACGATACTGGGCATGCGCGTGGTCAAGGCCTTTAATATGGAAAAAGCCGAGGTCAAGAAATTTATCGATACGAACAACTCATTCTATAAACTGTCCATGCGCGCGACCAAACGGATGCTGCTCCTGAGCCCTTTTACCGAGATGATTGGGGTCCTCGCCGCAGTGGTGGTGCTGTTCGTGGAAGGCAAGGAAGTGCTGGGAGGCAGAATGTCTTTCGGTACCCTCGGGGTTTCGCTCGCCGCGCTTTTGTCCATGCTCAGGCCGTTTAAGAAGCTCTCCCAGGTAAACTCGATAATCGCGCAGGCCATCGCAGGAAGCGAACGGATCCATAACGTCCTGGACACGGTGCCCACAGTAAGGGAAAAGGCCGAGGCGCGCGTCATGCCGCCGTTCGAGCGGTCAATCGTCTTCGACCATGTCTTCTTCAGCTACGGCCATGTCACGGTTCTCAAGGATATAGATTTAACGGTGAAGCGCGGGGAGATCATCGCCATCGTGGGGCCCAGCGGCGCAGGAAAGAGCACGCTTCTGGACCTGATCCCCCGGTTTTATGACCCTGATTCTGGCAGGATCATGATCGACGGCACGGATATAAAGGAATTCACCTTTGAGTCGCTCCGCAGGAACATAGGCATCGTCACGCAGGAGACGATCCTGTTCAATGATAGCGTTGCCGGCAATATCGCCTTTGGCATGCCCGGGGCGTCGCATGAAGATATTGAGCGTGCCGCCAAGCAGGCGTACGTGCACGATATCATTATGAAGCTGAAGAACGGCTACGACACCTTTATCGGCGACCGTGGGGTCAAGCTCTCCGGAGGCGAGCGCCAGCGCATCGCGATCGCCAGGGCAATGCTCAAGAATGCCCCCATCCTGATCCTGGACGAGGCAACGTCTCAGCTCGATACGGAGTCGGAACGGCTCGTGCAGGATGCGTTGAACCTGTTGATGCGCGGCAGGACGGTTTTTGTCATCGCGCACCGCCTTTCCACGATCAGGCACGCGACGCGCATCATGGTAATGAACGAGGGCCGCATCGTCGAGCATGGCACGCATGAACAGCTTCTCAATACGGCAGGCGGCCTGTATCAGAAGCTCTGCCTGAACCAGATCGTGGACTGACGAATGCGGCATTGCGTGCGAGGTGATTTTATGGTAAATTTAACACCTGTGAGAAAATACATCCCGCAGATAAGAAAGTTCTCCCGCGCGCGGGTCCTTGTCATCGGGGACCTTATACTGGACGAATACGTGCAGGGCACGGTCGAACGTATTTCGCCCGAGGCCCCGGTTCCGGTCGTGTGGGCCAGGGAGCGCAAGTTTGTTCCGGGCGGCGCAGCGAACGTCGCCAGCAACCTCAGGGCGCTTGGCGCCCGCGTGGCGCTCGCCGGGGTCGTCGGCCGCGACCATTACCGGGATATAATGCTTTACGAGTTGCGCAGGCGCGGCATCGATACAGCTGCTGTTATTGAAGAACGGGGAAGGCAGACGACGCTCAAAAGCAGGATTTTTGCGAGCCATCAGCAGGTCGTCAGGGTGGACTGGGAGCACGTGGGGCCGATCCTCAAGGCTACGGAGATAAAGCTCGACAGGTACGCCGCCGCGGCGCTCAAGAGATTCGACGCGGTCATCATAGAGGATTACGGCAAGGGAGTTTTTACCAACGCGCTTTTAGGCAGGATAATCTCCCGCGCGCGTTCCCTGGGCATCATTATTACGGTGGACCCTAAGGAAGACAACTTCGAGTCATACGGCGGTGTCACGGCCATCACGCCCAACCGCAAAGAGACCCAGAACGCCGTCAGGTATTTGAAGATGAAAGATACGAACAATGCCTTCAAGATCTATCATGACGCGCTCGAGAGCGATGCGGAGATAAGGCAGGCCGGATACGCGATCCTGGACCATCTGGGGCTTGAAAGCCTTCTTGTGACGCTGGGCGAACACGGCATGTGGCTGTTTGAGAAGGGGCGCGATGAGCATATCCCGACGGTGGCGCAGGAAGTGTTCGATGTCTCCGGGGCCGGGGATACGACCATCGCCACTTTTACGCTGGCCTTGTGCTCCGGCATGTCCAAGCATGCTGCCGCGGTTACGGCCAACATCGCCGCAGGCATCGTAGTGGGCAAACTAGGGACCGCGACGGTCAGCAGGGAAGAATTAATCGAGAGGATGCGTGCTTAGATGAAAGAAGAAATCGGCAAAGAAGATGTGATCGGGGTTATTCCGGCCCGCTATTCGTCCACGCGGTTCGAGGGTAAGGTCCTGGCTGATATCGGCGGAAAGCCTATGATCCAGCACGTCTGGGAACGGGCGCGGCAGGCGAAACTGGTTGATGATCTGATCATCGCCTGCGATGACGAGCGCGTCGCCGCGGCGGCTAGGGAATTCGGGGCCCGCGTCGTCATGACCGCAAAGCAGCATACCTGCGGGACTGACAGGATCGCCGAAGTCGTCAATCCGCTCGAATGCAAGGTCGTGATTAATATACAGGGAGACGAACCGCTGCTCCATCCCACAATGATCGATAATGTCGCCCGGGTCCTGCTCGATGATCCCTCGGTCGCTATGGCGACCATCATCAAGCGTATCGATGATCCGGCCGTCATCGCCGATCCTCATGTGGTGAAGGTTGTCGTAGGGAAAAATGATTTCGCGCTCTATTTCTCGCGTGCGCCGATACCGTTCCTGGCACACAACTCCGAGGTCAAGGATCCCGTATACTACAAGCATATCGGCCTGTACGGTTATACGAAGGATTTTCTTTTCACCTTCAAGAATCTGAAGCCTTCCGTGCTCGAGAAGACCGAAAAACTGGAACAACTGCGCGTGCTCGAAGAAGGCTACCGCATCAAGGTCATTGAGACCAAGTACGATACCATCGGCGTTGATACGGCGGAGGACCTGGAGAAGTTGAAGACATTCATGCGCGGCAAGGAGGCGCAATGACCGCCGTCAAAATCGGAAACGTGGCTGCAGGGGGAAGATCGGCAATGCTGCTTATTGCCGGGCCTTGCGTGATCGAATCGGAGAAACACTGTTTGACAATGGCGCGCAGGCTCAAAGAGATCGCCGGTCATGCCGGGATCCCGTTTGTTTTCAAGGCAAGCTATGACAAGGCGAACCGCATGTCCATCGATTCTTTTCGCGGGCCAGGCCTGCGCAAAGGGCTGGATATCCTTTATAAGGTGAAACAGAAGGCGGGAGTGGCTGTATTAAGCGATGTACACAGCACGGCCGAGGTTCCGTACGCCAGCGAGGTGCTCGATTGCATTCAGATCCCCGCCCTCCTGTGCCGTCAGACGGATCTTGTTGTTGCCGCGGCAAAGACCGGCAGGGCGGTCAATATCAAGAAGGGCCAGTTCCTGGCGCCGTGGGACATGCTTCCGGTCATCAGGAAGGCGGAATCAACGGGAAACAGGAACATCATAGTCACCGAGCGAGGTTTTTCGTTCGGATATAACAACCTCGTCACGGATATGCGGTCGCTGGCTGTCCTGGCAGGGTTCGGATACCCGGTCGTCTACGACGCGACTCACAGTATACAGCTTCCCGGAGGAAAAGGCAATTGTTCGGGCGGCCAGCGCGAGTTCGTTGAAGGATTGAGCAGGGCTGCGGTGGCGTTCGGATGCGACGGCCTGTTCCTGGAGGTCCATGACCGTCCTGACAAGGCATTATGCGACGGGCCTAATATGATCGACCTGCAGACTTTGGCCCGTTTGCTCAAACAGGTCACGAGGATACGCAAATGCCTATAAAAATCAATCCGGTTAAACGGGCGCGTGAGGTCATAGATATCGAAGCCGAAGCCGTGCGCGCGCTGAAATCCAGGATCGGCCCCCCGTTCGTACGGGCGCTTGAGCTGATGATGAAAGCACGCGGCAGGACCGTGGTCAGCGGCATGGGCAAGACCGGCATTATTGCTCAGAAATTCTCCGCGACCCTGGCGTCAACTGGGACGCCGAGCCTTTTTCTCCATCTTGCAGAGGCCTCGCACGGCGACCTCGGAAAGGTCACGCAAGACGATGTCGTAATAATCCTGTCCAATTCAGGCTCGACGGCAGAGGTCAAACAGCTGCTGCCGTTTTTGAAAAAAATCGGATCAAAGATTATAGCAATGACCGGGAATCCCGCATCCCCGCTTGCCAGGTACGCGGACGTCGTACTCGATGTCTCGGTCAAACGGGAGGCATGCCCTTTGAACCTTGCGCCGACCGCCTCGACTACCGCGACTCTCGTTCTGGCGGACGCGCTTGCTGTATGCCTGCTTGAATTGAAAGGGTTTAAAGAGAGGGATTTTGCCTTGTTCCATCCGGGCGGCGCGTTAGGCAGGCGTTTACTGCTGACCGTTGCCGATATCATGCGCACGGGCCGGATGAACCCGCAGGTGACCGCCGAGAAGACAGTCTCGCATGTCCTTCTCAAGATCACCCAGGCGAGGGCGGGCGCCGCGCTGATCGTGGACGCCAGAGGAAGGCTTCTGGGGATCTTCACCGACGGCGACCTGCGCCGCCATCTGGAATCCGATCCTGAACTTCCGCGCCGGCGCATCGCCGACGTCATGACAAAGAATCCGCTGGTGGTAAGGCGCGAAACGCTTGCTGCCGAAGCGCTCCATTTGATGGAAGAGCGCAAGATAGACGAATTGCCCGTAGTCGATGAAGGCCGCAGGGCTATCGGCCTGCTGGATGTCCAGGATCTCCTTCGCGCAGGCATCGTATAGGCCATGGTCAATCGATCTGTTATCGAAAAAGCCAAAAAAGTGAAGGTCCTGCTTCTTGATGTCGACGGCGTCCTGACAGACGGCAGGATCGTCTATGATTCGTCGGGCAGGAACTCCAAATTCTACGATGTACACGACGGTATGGGCGTGCATCTTCTGCATACGCGCGGCATTCCCACCGTTTTGATATCGGCCAAAAGGTCTGCGGCAATCGGGCCCCGCGCCCGCGATATGCACGTCGACCGGGTGTACGAGAATATCAAACCCAAGACCGCTGTGCTGGATGATATCAAAAAGCGCTACGGCGTGGGTCCCGCAGAGATGTGTTTTGTCGGAGACGATCTTGTCGATATATGCCTGATGCGAAAAGTCGGCCTGCCGATAGCGGTGGCCAATGCCTGCGACGAGGTCAAGGCTTCTGCCGCATGGGTCACGTCCCGGCAGGGAGGAAGAGGCGCGGTCAGAGAAGTAAGCGAGATGATCCTCAAGGCGCAGGGCCAGTGGCTCCGGGCCATACGGCCATATGAGGAGTAACGCAGTGTTCAGGCTCGCGGTCTTGTCTTCTGCGGTATCGTTGGTGCTTGCGAATGCGGCATTGGGCGCGCAAGAGAGCGGCCGGACGGCAGCGGACACCCAGGAAATGTCGGATTTTTCCCTTTCGGGTTTCGGGGACAAGGGCGCGAAGGCCTGGGACGTGAAGGGCAAGTCAGCCGATATCGGAACCGAGGTCATCAAGCTCAAAGATATAGTCGGCAATTTTTACGGTGCCGAGGAAACAGTCAGGCTAACGGCAAAGACAGGGAACTTTAACAGGCTCGAAGGCAATATCCATCTCCAGGACGATGTCGTAGTCACGACCTCGACAGGGGCGAGACTGCTGACTGATGCTTTGGATTGGGACCGTAAACGCCAGGTCATCGAAACGAAAGATCAGGTAAAAATGTATAAGGCAAATATGACCGCCACAGGCCTAGGCGCCAAGGGGTTCCCTGACCTGAACAAGCTGGATCTTGAGAAAGATGTGACGGTGAAGATCGACCAGCGCATCGAGATCACCTGCGACGGCGCCCTGCAGGTGGATTATCAGAAGAACATTGCGACCTTTAATAAAAACGTCAAAGTGACGACGCAGGACGGCGTGATCACCGGGGATCAGATGGAGCTGTATTTCAGCACGGAGCAGGCCTCGGGCAAAGGCGGCAGGGCAGCCATCGATGATATCGCCGCAGCCGGCTCCAGGATCGAGCGAATATACGCGCGCGGCAATGTAACCATCACGCGCGCAGGCAACGTTTCGTACAGCGAAGAGGCGGTATATTCGGCGCTCGAGAACAAGATCACGCTTTTGGGCAGGCCGAAGCTCGTAATATATTCGTCGGAGGGATTGAATGCACCTTCTGGAAATTAAGAACCTGTGCAAGAGTTACGACGGCCGCGAGGTCGTAAAGGGCGTGGATATGCTCGTGAAGCGCGGAGAGATCGTGGGGCTGCTCGGACCAAACGGCGCGGGCAAGACTACCACCTTTTACATGGTCGTGGGCATCATCCCTCCGAACAAGGGAAAGATCGTGTTCGACAATCAGGATATTACTGGCCTGCCGATCCACGAACGGGCCCATTACGGCATCGGCTACCTTTCGCAGGAGCCGTCTATCTTCAGAAAGATGACCGTGCGGCAGAACATAATGGCTATCCTGGAGACGCTTGCGATCAGCAGGGCCGAGCGCAGGCGCAGGCTTGAGAGCCTTCTTGAGGAGCTCAAGATATCGCATCTTGCCGATCATAAGGCGTTCACGCTTTCAGGGGGAGAGCGGCGAAGGCTCGAGATCACCCGAGCCCTGGTGACGAATCCGTCTTTCATCCTTCTTGATGAGCCGTTCTCCGGGATCGACCCCATCATCGTAGGCGAGGCCCAGGAGATCATCAAGGAGCTGCGCAATAAAGGGCTGGGGATACTGTTGACCGATCACAACGTGCGCGAAACCCTCTCGATCACCGACCGTGCGTACCTGATCGCAGACGGCAGGATCCTTATCTCAGGCACTGCGCAGGAGCTTATCAATAATCCCCGCGCCCGGGAGATATATCTGGGCGAGAAGTTCAGCATGTAAGCGAAGGCGAAATTATCAATCCGATAAACACGAGAGAGGAATTCATGAAAGCCGAAGTGAAGAAACTGGACAATTCGACACGGCAGCTCCGCGTGGAGGTCTCCGGCGATGTCGTGAAGAACAAATTTGAGGATGTGTTCAAGAAGATAGCGCGGGAAGCCAAGGTCAAGGGGTTCCGCCCCGGCCATGCCCCTCGGGATATCGTGGAGAAAGAGTATTCCCATGTCGCTCACGAGCAGGTGCTCCGGGAGCTTATCCCCGAGGTCTATCAGCAGGCGCTCGACCAGGAGAAGATAGACGCCATCGACTATCCGCAGATCTCAGACGTCAAGCTCGAAAGGACGTTGTTGTCCTTCACGGCCAAGGTCGAGATCACGCCCGAAATAGAGGTCAAGGATTATAAAGGGATCCCGTTGTCGTATACGAAGCCGTCGGTCGGCGCGGACGAAATCAAGCGCCAGCTTGATTCGATCAAAGAGTCGCGCAAGATTGACGCGATTGATGACGCGTTCGCCCGGGGGCTGGGCTATCCGTCCCTTGAGGAATTGCGTGCCGTCATGGAACGGCAGGCTCTCGTCACCAAGGACAACGCGCAGCGCCATGCAATCGAGAAACAGCTTATCGACCATCTGACCAAGGGGCTCAACGTCAAGCTTCCTCAATCTCTGGTCTCAAAGCAGGCGGAAGACATGCTGCGCCAGACCAAGATCGACCTTGCATTAAAGGGCGTGCCCAAGGAAAAGATAATTGAGGAAGAAGCCGCCCTGCGCAAGGAGATCCTGCCGCAGGCCGAGCGGCAGGTCCTTGTATATCTGGTATTGTCCGCCATTGCGCGCAGGGAAAACATTCCGGTCGACGATCATATGACGCACAAGGTTATGGAATTCCTGTACGCGAACGCGAAATGGGAGACGAAGACAGCGTGAGAACGTGCTTACAACGGAGGTGATACGTGATGCCGAAATCACAGATCCTGGTACCGATGGTCGTGGAGCAGACGTCAAAAGGGTATGAGCGGGCGTATGACATATACTCCCGCCTCTTAAAGGACCGGATCGTCTTTCTGGGAACGCCCATAGACGATATGGTGGCCAACGTAGTCATCGCGCAGCTGTTGTTCCTGCAGCAGGAAGACCCGTCCAAGGAGATCAGCCTGTATATCAATTCGCCAGGAGGTTCCGTCACCGCAGGGCTGGCGATCTACGATACCATGCAGTTCATCAAACCGGACGTGGCCACGTATTGCGTCGGCCAGGCGGCGAGCATGGGCGCCATACTTCTGTGCGCCGGGACCAAGGGCAAACGCTTTTCATTGCCGAACTCCCGCGTTATGATCCATCAACCCTGGGGCGGGGTGCAGGGTGCTGCCGAGGACATATCGCGCCAGGCGACCGAGATACTGAAACTGCGCGATAAGATTAACAATATCCTGTCCGTCCATACGGGCCAGCCCCTTGACCGGATCCAGAAAGACGCGGACCGAGATTATTTTATGTCGTCCCAGGAGGCCAGGGATTACGGCCTCGTTGATGAGGTCATCATAGGCAAATTGAAGAAATAGCATTTGCGTTGGAAGGCAAGGAGAAGACATGAAAAAGAATTATCTGCTGACGCCGGGACCGACGCCGCTGCCCCCCGAGGTATGCGAATCGTTATCGCGGCCCATCATCCATCACCGCACCCCGCAGTTCCAGTCGATTTTGAAAGAGGCGCATGAGGGGTTGAAATACGTCTTCCAGACCTCCAACGACGTATATATCCTGGCGTCATCAGGCACGGGCGGGCTTGAGTCCGCAGTTGTAAATTTCCTGTCTCCGCAGGACAGCGTTATCGTCGTCGACGCTGGAAAGTTCGGAGAGCGCTGGACCGAGATCTGCGAGGCCTACGGCGTCAAGGCCGACGTCATAAAGGTGAAATGGGGGCATGCGGTTGATCCGAAGGATATCGAGGCTCGGTTAAAAGAGGGCAAAGGCAGTGTCAAGGCAGTGTTCGTTACCCTGTGCGAAACCTCGACAGGCGTCGCGACCGACATCAAGGCGGTCGGCGATGTAGTCAAGAATACCGACGCAATACTTGTCGTCGATGCGGTCAGCGGCCTGGGCGCGATTGATCTGAAATCGGACGCATGGAACTGCGATGTGGTCGTTTCCGGGTCCCAGAAAGGGCTGATGCTTCCTCCGGGCCTCGGGTTCATCTCCGTTTCCTCAAAGGCATGGAAGCTGGCAGAAAACTCGAAATGCCCGAAATATTATTTCAGCCTGAAGGCTGCGAGGAAGGCGTATGCATCAAACGACACGCCGTGGACGCCCGCCATCGGCCTGGTGATCGCCCTGAACGAGGCCATCAAGCTGATAAAGGCGCAGGGCCTTGAAAAGATATTCGCCTGGCATCATACCATGGCAGAGGCCGTCCGGGCCGCAGCCAGGGCAATAGGCCTTGAGCTGTTCGCGCCCGATGCGTACTCCGACGTAGTCACCGCTGTCAGGGTGCCTCCAGGGGTGGACGGGGAGAAACTGGTAAAGGCCATGCGCGACACCTACGGCGTTACGATCGCCGGAGGCCAGTCGGAAATGAAGGGCAAGATCTTCAGGTTTGCGCACATGGGCTATATAGGCGAGTTCGACATCATCACCGGCATATCCTGCCTTGAAAAGGTCCTTGCGCAGATGGGATACAAGTTCCAGATGGGCGCGGGGGTCGCTGCGGCGCAAAAGGTGTTCCTGAATTCAGGGATATAGCCGGTTTCCGGCACGCTTAAATAATGGGGACGGTTCTCGAAGAGAGCCGTCCCCATTATCTTGTTTTTTTCTTGATTAACGCGCCTGAATTGAGGTATAATAAGCATCTTCCAACTAATACTACCAAGGAGAGGCGCATGTTCAAAATACTCGTCAGTGATTCTTTATCCGAAGAGGGATTGAAGATCCTCCGTGAGGAAAAGGATTTTCAGGTCGATGTCAGAACCGGAATGAAACCCGAGGAATTAAAAGAGGTTATTAAAGATTACGACGCGCTTCTTGTGCGCAGCGCGACTAAGGCGAATAAAGATATCATTGCGGCCGCAGGCAGGTTAAAGGTCATCGGTCGCGCAGGGGTCGGACTCGATAACGTTGATCTTGCCGCTGCGACCGAGCGCGGGATTGTGGTCATGAACGCGCCGGCCGGCAATACCATATCTACCTGTGAACACACGATGTCGCTTTTGCTTTCGCTTGCCCGTAGCATACCGCAGGCAGCGGCATCCATGAAAAGGGGCGAGTGGAAACGGTCGAAATTCATGGGGGTCGAGCTGTATAAAAAAACGCTGGGCATTGTGGGTCTGGGGCGCATCGGCAGGGAGGTCGCGCGCCGCGCGGCGTCCTTCGGCATGAAGATCAAGGGATTCGACCCCTATCTTTCCCGCGAGGTGGCCGAGACGCTCGGCATCGAGGTAGTCGAACTGGACGAACTTTACCGGGCCGCAGATTTCATCACGGTCCATGTGCCGCTCACCGAGGATACCATGCATATGATCTCGGACAAGGCGTTTGCGACGATGAAGGACGGCGTGCGGATATTGAACTGCGCGCGCGGCGGCATCATAGACGAGAAGGCGCTTCTTGCCGCGCTCAAGTCCGGCAAGGTCGCCGGGGCGGCGCTCGACGTCTTCGAGGCGGAACCGCCGCCTCCCGATTCCGAGCTTTTGAAGCTCGACAACGTAATTCCGACATGCCATCTCGGGGCTTCGACCGAAGAGGCGCAGGTCAATGTGGCCATTGAGATCGCGGAATGCGTCACGGATTTCCTGAAGGGCCGCGGCATCCATAACGCCGCCAACTATCCGAACATCGACCCTGAACTATACAAGGTGCTTCAGCCGTATATCGTCATGGCGGAGAAGCTAGGGCAATTTTCAGCGCAGATGATCGAAGGCCGCATCAAAGATGTCGAGATAAGGGTTTCGGGAGACCTGACAAAATACGACACTACCTCGCTTTCCATGGCGATCATCAAGGGTATGCTTTCCCCGGTACTCAAGGAAACTGTCAATTTCATCAATGCGATACCGCTTGCGCGCAGCCGCGGCATACAGATCAAACAAACCAAGGCGGATGATGCGGAGTTCAACAACCTCGTTACCGTCACGATCACGACGGATAAGGAGACCCGCTGTGCGGCGGCGACTCTGTCACCGAAACGCGAACCGCGCATTGTCAAGATCGATGATTTTTACGTGGAGGCGTCCCCTTCGGGATATCTGCTTGTAATGAAAAACTGGGATAAGCCAGGCATAATCGGGTCGGTCGGGACCCTCATGGGAAAGAACCATATCAACATTGCCGCCATGGTGTTCGGCCGCAAAGAGGTCGGTGGCGTCGCGGTTTCCATCCTGAATGTGGATAGCCCTATTTCGAACGAGCTTCTGGAAGAGATCAAATCCCTGGATAATATCCTGGCCGTGCGGCTGGTTAAACTATAAGAGGGTTTTTATGAGAACATTATATGGTAATGCGGCTGCTGCTTTATGCGTAGCAGGCGTCATGCTTCTGGCAATGCCCGCATATGCGGCAGAGGTCACGCTTTTGTATACGGGAGAGACGCACGCGATGCTCTATCCCTGCAGCTGCCCTCTGGAAGTTGACGGCGGCGTTGCCCGCAGGGCCACGCTGGTGAAGGACATCAGGAAGTCCTCGCCTAATGTCGTGCTTGTAGATTCGGGCGCCTTTTTTGCCGGCGGCCTCATGGACGAGTACACGCAGTCAACGGAGCTGGACATGCTGCGCACAAAGACCGTTCTGGAGGCTATGGAGTATATGAAATATGACGCCGCTGCCGTAGGGGACGAAGAATTCAACTTCGGCCGTCAGTTCCTGGAAGACGCGGCAAGGAAGCATCGTTTCGCATTTGTCTCTGCCAACAGCAGTATTCCCGGCGCGGTGCCGTTCGTCGTCAAAACGCTGCCGGGCGTGACCGTCGGGATCATCGGGGCGACCCCCAGGGCCGCGCTGCCAAAGGCAGGGGGCATAGAGATTTCCGATCCGAAAGCTGCGGTCGCCGCAGCGATAACCAGAGTGAAAGCCGCAGGCGCGGATTGTATAATCCTCGTGAGCCACCTTGGAGAGTCCGATGATCTGGAATTGATCAAGGCGATAGAAGGCATTGACGTAGTCGTGGTTGGCGGAGGGAGGCTCAAACAGGAACCGTTCTCGAAAGTAGGCGCAACGCTGATCGTTCGCCCCTCCTGGCAGGGCAGGCGAATGGGTAAGGCGGTCCTGCACATCAAGGACCGTTCGGTCGTAGATTTCAAGGTAGAGGAGATCCGTCTTTCGGACGCCGTCGCCGAGGACCCGCAGGTGCTGGCGCTCGGCCCGAGGTGTTTCATGGATTCGAATTGCAAAAAGGGAGGCCGCACGGGTTCATGTCTGGAGCCTGCCACCAGGAACGCCCGTTGCGTTTTTCCGCAGGAGGTCAAGGTCCCTCTGACGGTCGTGGTTCCCAGGAACTGCTATTCCTGCCAGATCGACGAGGCCGTCAGCGCCTTCAAGAAACAGTTCCCCGGAATCGCGGCCACGCGTATCGACTATCCCGGAGCTGGGGCCGAGAAGATGGTCAAAGATCTTGGCTTGACCACTCTTCCTGCGTATGTCTTCGGCAGAGAGCTTGCGCGGCATCCGGCCTACGGCGACGTTAAGGACCGTTTTGAAGAAAAGAACGGCCTGTTCGTGCTAAAACCCCAGTTTTCAGGAATCGCTGTGTTCCTGAACAGGCCTGCCGTCCCCAGGAAGATCGACGTGTTCCTTAGCCTGTATGACCCGAATATCACGACGCTGCTGTATCACCTTGAAGAGTTTGATCCGCATATCCATTTCCTCGCCGGCCTCAAGGACGGGCAGTTCGTAACCGCCAAGGGCACTGCCGAGCTGGAAGAGATGAAACGGTGCGTCTGCGTCAAGAAGCTATACCCTGCATATTTCTGGAATTATCTTAATTGCCGCGTCCGTAACATAGAATCGTCCTGGTGGCAGGACTGCCTGGGGGATCTGGACCCTGCGCCGGTCAAGGCATGCGCGCAGGGCAGCCAGGGAACGGCATTGCTCCAGGAGAACATCGCGCTGAACGAGGAATTGCAGATTGTCTCGAGCCCTACATACCTGGTCAATAATCAAAATATCTTCAGCTCCAATAAGCCTCCCTCAAAGGAGGAGTTCAGAAAGATATTCACCTCAAAGTAACCAAGGAGCTTTGTCATGGAGAAAAAACCAAAGATCTATCTCATCGACGTCACCAACCGCGATGGCGTGCAGACGTCGCGCATCTGCCTTTCCAAGCTGCAGAAGACCATGATCAATATGTACCTGAATGAAATGGGCGTTTTCCAGTCGGAATTTGGCTTTCCCATCACGCGCCACGAGACCAACTACCTGAATGCGAACCTTGAGCTGGCGTCGATGGGTGTCCTGTCGCCGATCCGCCTGGGCGGATGGCTGCGCGCGACGAAGGAGGATGTGAAGCTCGCCTTCAAGATGGTGCCTAAGCTCAGACATGTAAACCTGTCCATCTCTACGTCAGACCAGATGATCGTGCATAAATTCAAGGGCAAGCTCGACCATGCCTCGATCATCGGCGAGATGGCGGAGGCGGTCAAGGCCGCCAAGGACCTGGGCGCCGAAGGCATCGGCGTAAACGCCGAAGACGCTTCCCGCACCCGGATCGAGTACCTGATTGAGTTCGGCCTGGCCGCGAAAAAGGCCGGCGCGGACCGTCTGCGTTATTGTGACACGCTCGGCTGTGAAACCCCGTTCTCGATTTATGAACGCATCAAACAACTTACCGAAGCGGTCCGGATGCCGGTTGAGGTCCATTGTCACAATGACCTGGGGCTTGTCGTTGCTAATTCCATCTGCGGGGCCATGGCGGTCAACGACGCCGGCTTCGACGCGTATATCAATACCTGCGTAAACGGCATGGGCGAGCGGGCCGGCAACGCCGACCTCGTATCGGTGATCCTGGCGATAAAATACGGGAATCATGTCAGGGATAAATACCATCTTGACGAGCGCATCAAGCTAAAGACCGCCTGGAAGATTTGCAAGTACGCTTCCTACGCCTTTGGCATACCGATTCCCATCAATCAGCCTGGCCTGGGGGCCAACGCGTTCGCGCATGAATCAGGCATCCACGCCGACGGCGCGCTCAAGGACCGCCGTAATTACGAACTTTATGATTATGAGGAATTGGGCCGCGGGGAACCGGAGATCATCGAAACCGGCCGCAAGATTACGGTCGGGGAATACTCCGGCATCAAAGGGTTCCGCAACGTATACGACAAGCTTGAGGTTCCTTTCGCAAACGACGAAGAGGCCACCCGGATACTGGAACTCGTCCGGTACGCGAACGTCCATAACCAGAAACCACTTGTGGATGAAGAATTGAAGTTCATCGCGAAATACCCCGATATAGCACACAAGATATTCACCATGAATCCGTAACCGAGAGGACCGCATGAACACCGTTATCGTAGGTGCGCAATGGGGCGATGAAGGAAAGGGCAAGATCATCGATATTCTGTCCGGCAAGGTTGACTGCATCGCCCGGTATCAGGGAGGGAGCAACGCGGGCCACACGGTTGTGGTAAACGGGAAGGAATTCATCTTTCACCTGATCCCTTCGGGTATCCTTCACCGTTCGGCCGTCTGCTGCATAGGCAACGGGGTCACGATTGATCCGGAATCGCTCATCGGCGAGATTCGCGGGCTGGCGGCTGCCCGTATTTCCGTCGTAAACCGTCTCAAGGTTTCGTCCCTGGCGCACGTCATCATGCCGTACCACAAGGTTTTGGACAAGCTCCGCGAAGGCAAACGCACGCACCGCATAGGCACCACAGGCAGGGGCATCGGCCCCTGTTATGCCGATAAGGTGAACCGCTGCGGCATCAGGATGATCGACCTTCTTAATCCGGCCGTGTTCGGGGAAAAGCTGCGCGACAATCTCCGGGAGAAAAACGAGATCTTCAGAAAAGTCTACCGCCATCCCGGCTTCAGGTTCGAGCTGATATACAGGCAGTATTGCGAATACGGCAGGCGCCTGAAACCCTATATCTGCGATACGTCCGCGTATCTGAACGGCGCGATAGGACAAAATAAAAGCATTTTGTTCGAAGGCGCCCAGGGGACATTCCTCGACATCGACTTCGGCACGTATCCGTTCGTAACGTCTTCGAGTGCGACCTCCGGAGGCAGCTGCATCGGCACAGGCGTAGCCCCGACGAAGATCGACAAAGTGATAGGTGTTGCCAAGGCGTATACCACCCGTGTCGGCGAAGGGCCGTTCCCTACGGAATTCGAACCCGCGTTCAATGATATTATACGCACAAAGGGCAAGGAATTCGGAGCAACGACCGGCAGGCCGCGCAGGTGCGGTTGGTTCGACAGCGTCATGGTCAAGCAGGCTATACGGGTTAACGGCATCACGAGCCTGGCCCTGACAAAGATCGACGTCCTGGCAGGGCTGCCTGTTATCAAGGTCGCCACAGCATATAAATATAAAGGAAAGACGTTCAAGGATTTCCCCGGAGATTACGATGCCCTGTGCAGATCCGTGCCCGTATACAAGGAATTAAAAGGATGGAGCGAAACTCCCGTTAAGGCAGACAGTTACAAGAAGCTTCCTGTCGCATGCAGGGACTATATCTCGTATTTGAGCGACGTCTGCTCGACCGATATCTCTATCGTATCTATCGGCTCAGGAAGAGAGGATACGCTGTTTATCTGATGTTTTGAATTCGCTTGACGCAGTGCAGAGGATGTGTTATATTGAATGACACTAATCCCTTTTATAGCAAATACTTGAAGAAATTTGCGGCAGTGATGCGCAGGGCCATTAAAATGATGCCTGCAGTCCTGTTTGTTTTCGCACTGTCAGGGTGCGCGTCTGCGGTCAAGAATACCTGCTTGTCCGAAGAAGCTCATGTCCAGCCACCGGACGCCAGGGTTGATGAACTGGCTCAAGCCAGGGACGCCCTGGAGCAGCAGCTTCATTCAGAGATAGTCGGGAAAACCGCTCAGCTTCAGGTGACGGACAAAGGGCTAGTGGTAACGTTCCCTGCGGATGCCTTGTTCGATCAGGGCAAATCTAAACTGAAGACCGAGGCGTATGCGGCCCTTGACGCGGTATATCGCGTCCTGTCAGGTATCGCCAGCGGGTCGAGGATTGAGATCGGGGGCCATACGGATAATGAGGCTGTCCAGGCGTCTGGCTGGAAGTCCGGCTGGGAATTATCCGCCGCCCGCGCCCTGAGCGTTGTGCATTACTTCCAGGATGAAAAAGGAATTGCCGGATGGCGGCTGAGCGTTGCCGTATTCGGGGAATACAGGCCTGTCGCCGACAATTCGACAAAGGAAGGCCGTCAGGCAAACCGCCGGATAGAGATTGTTATAACTCCCCGGATGCCGCAGGTTCAGGAGATCGCCCTTCCGCAGACAAAAACATCGGAAGCGACCCAATGAGCGGTGCTGGGCGCGTTGTCACGGGTAACCTAAAAATGGAGGGCCACGGTGGAATTCTTAAAAAACAAGGTTGTCATCATACTCGGTGCGTGTTGTATTGTCCTGTTGCTTGTTGCGGTACAGTCATGCGTGCAGGGGAATAAATATCTTAAGGTGAAACAGAAGGAAGAGATCAAGCGTTACGACGCTGAAAAGGCGTTGAACGACGTTTCTCAGGAGAAGGCTTCGCTTGAGGCTGCATTGCGCAAGGCGGAAGCGGCACTGGCCGAGGAACGCGCGGCGTTGGAAACTACCAAGAAGACTCTCCTGCAGGAGCAGCTGGTCAACAAATCTCTAAAGGCAGAGATCGATAAATTGAGAAAACTCAACAGTGCTCTTGAGAACGACCTTAAGGATGCCATGATTTCCGGAAAAGCAAAGAAATAGAGTCGGGGAAGTGTTTCAGCAAGGGGGTGGCGTATGGCAATGATGCGCAGGGTTAAGGAAAAGATCAAAAAGATCATCAAGCGTCCGGCGCGGTCTAAGAAGACCGCGGTGAAACCGGCAAGGAAAAAAGGCGTGACCCGAAGCCAGGGGAAGCATCTTTCCGCGCAGACACAGCCTGCCCCTGTCCAGAAGGAGACGCTCGGCCTCAACGAGGTGGCGATCGAGAAGACGAAGTTCTCCCATCCGCAGGTGCGCCGCGTACAGCGGGCGCTTCCGCAGGATCTTCCCGGCGGATACGGCAAAGACCGCATGATTCTGCAGGTCCGGGATCCGTGGTGGCTTCACACATACTGGGAAGTCACCCTGGCCACGTGGGATTCTCTTAAACAACGGCTCAAGGACATGTTCCACGGCGCAAAGAAGTCTCTGCGCGTGTATGACGTCAGCCACATCGTGTTCAACGGCAATAATGCACACCGGTATTTCGATATAGAGCTGGCCCATGACGCCAATAACTGGTATATAGATACGGGCGGCCCCGGCAGGTCCTGGGTCGTAGATTACGGGTTGAAACTGGCCAACGGGGAATTCGTCACCATAGTCCGCTCGAATGTCGTTCAGACTCCCCTCGACGGACCGTCGTGGGTTACCGATGAGGAATGGATGGTGCCAGACGAGATGTTCGGAAGGCTTTACGGCATGGGATTCGGCATGGGCCATACCTCCATGGGCAAGGCCTGGCAGGAGCGCATGAAGAAGGCCCTCTTCTCGGGCATACTCTCCTCGCCTGGCATCAGCTCGGCGGGATCCCCGGTTAAGAAACGCGCCAAGGGAAGGAACTTCTGGCTCGTCGTTGACTGCGAACTGATCGTGTACGGCGCGACAGAACCCGACGCCGCGGTTACCGTCCAGGGAAAGCCGATCCAGCTGCGGCCGGACGGGACTTTTACCATGCGTTATGCGCTTCCCGACGGGAAACAGGTGATCCCCGTTCAGGCTACCTCGTCCGACAAGATCGAGGTCCGTACCATCACGCCGGTCGTCACCCGTCAAACGCACACGGACATCGCTGTCAAGGAGGAGCCGGCGCAGGACCATGTCGCTGCGGCCGTCTGACTTAAGCAGCCGTAATCTTTCAACCAAAGGAAACCGATGAATAAAGGATATCTCTGCCTGGTCCTGCACAGCCATTTGCCGTTCGTGCGCCATCCCGAACACGATGATTTTCTTGAAGAGGACTGGTTATATGAAGCGATAACAGAGACCTATATACCCCTTATCTGGATGTGCGAGAAGCTCATGGAGGACGGCATCGATTTCCGCATGACGATGTCCCTGACTCCGACGCTTATCAGCATGCTTACCGACCCGCTGCTGCAGGGCCGCTATATGAGGCATATCAACAGCCTGATAGAGCTCGCACATAAGGAGATTGAGCGCACCACCTGGCAGCCCCAGTTCCAGCGTCTGGCCATCATGTACGTGAACCATTTCTGCCGCAGCAGGGATACGTTCGAGAAATACAACCGCAACCTGGTTGTTGCGTTCAAAAGTTTTCAGGACGCTGGCAAGAT
>Ga0116184_10001321_pt1 | contig 24368 bp, 21 predicted proteins | sample AD_JPNNA5_MetaG_FD_89886 | JGI IMG/M metagenome (GOLD analysis project Ga0116184, IMG submission 89886) | Active sludge microbial communities of municipal wastewater-treating anaerobic digesters from Japan - AD_JPNNA5_MetaG | ecosystem: Engineered > Bioreactor > Anaerobic > Digestate | place... | reverse complement strand
GGAGTTACTGCAATTCGAGTCAATTCAGGTGGTTTTAAATGTTTTTCAGCCTCCTCGCCCTTAATGATAAACATATCTTCGGATATATCGACATCCTTCATATCCAAGGACTTTTTATACACAAACGTTGAATAACCAACAGTCCCTGACTTCCCGACATATGCCAAGAGCCCCTCTGAAGCCCCCCTAGCGATAGCCTCCTTGATAGCATCCGAACTCAATAAACGCGGAAATATGGGAGAAGAAAAGAAGGCATCACGAACCGACTTTGTACTCCATTCTATAAAAGCAGGTGGCCAATTCTTTACCAAAGTTCGTGGACTGATATCTTTCACTATCTCATCACTTTGTCGTAAAACAGAGATAATGTATTTGCAGAGCGTATCTGCTGCACTGGATGTCACAAGTCCAAGGTCTATAGTACGAACCGAGTTATCTTTGCCCAAAAGCAGAACATTTTTATAATTTCTCCAAACGACCTCTCGCAAATCACGGGTTGCCTTTTTAATATTTTCCGTGAGCTGACGCTGTTGCACATCATCCAGTTTTAACCCCTCAGCCTGGATGTCATTCCACGCTATTAGCTTTCGTGCCTCTTCTCTCATTGGGGTAGCGGAGTCGGGCACGACCCAGATCAAGGCACTCTTGAATGTTCTGGATGAAGTGCCGTACTCTTTGGTCATTGATTCTATTTTAGCCTTTATTTCTGTGTCATCCTGAAGCGCCTGCTCTGGACTTAACACTATGAGACTGATAGCTGGTCTATCGGGAATCTGTCCGCTCTTTTCAGGGAAGAACACTCTCTCTATTCCTTCTGTTTGCGGGAACACTTTTTGTATTTCCTCATGAAGCAATTTCTCGATGTCTTCGCCCTTAACACTCGCCCTGCGATCAGCAAAGCGTTTATTTAGATTTTCCTTCAGACTGAAGCGATATTGATTGCGCTCTACATTCAGATAGTAACAGCTATCAATTAATGATTCTAAGGCTGTCTCGACGTTTCCAATATCCAAATCAGGTTCTGCAACACCCAACCTGACTTCGGGAATTGTCGCAGCATTCTTTGTCTGTCCTCCATTTGATTCAAAAAATATAACTGTCGCTACTTTCTTGTGAATCTGGGATTTTCTTAATGTATCCTCTGCCTCAGCATCAAGTCTTACAGCATGAGATTCCTTCTTGCCGCAGATATCAGTTGTAAGGGCTCCTTCGAGGCGGGATTCGCCAAGTTGCTCAAAGATTGCCGATCTGAATTGTGAATCTTCTAGAGGAGCAGTACCAAGACCAATCAACGGATCCTTGTGTGCTCCTTTGAATCCCTTTTGATAGGCATGAGATACCCATAGCGCAAGAAGCCTCAGAACCCCACGTGTTTGCTGGAATCGAGGGAGTTCCTGCCATTTCCTCTCAAAAACGGAAAGAACCATTGGGTGAAATGGATAGGTTGCTTCAAAAGCCTCCCGAGCATGATCTGTAAACCACTGGGGGACCTGCTGCTTGTGCGTGATTACCCAATCCGCGTATTCCGAGCAGGTTTCTATTGCATCCTTATTGAGTAAGACACGACCTTCTTGATTTATTGCTCTTGGATCCCACTCAAATAGCCTTCGACGGATGATCTCGGAAGTTTCGGCTTCTGACGCCATGATGACAGCTTTTCCAAGGCGATCTAACATCTTTTTAAATCGACTATAATCTGCCTGATCATCGGCAGTCATTTCCAACTCAGAGGCGGGTATTGATGCGACCAGTACGACACGATCACTACTACGTGCAACTTCGGAAAGATTTTGGATAAAATTGTAGAGTTGAGTGGCAAGACCACTTTTTCTATTACGGCTTATGTAATTAAGTAACTCATCGACTAATATCAATGATGGTTTGTCACTGGGAATAAATTGACGTATGACCTCACCAGCTGGAGCAATCATTTGCTTTTCATGTTCGGCAACGACATCAAACCCTGACTTTCCAGATAACTGAAATGCTATCTCTGCCCACGGCGTCTTTCTATTTGGTGTGCCGTCATTGCCACCTCTGCCTTGTAACGAGTCAAATTCTGTGCCGACAAATACAGCAACTGCAGATTGTGGAATATCATGTACTTTAGCCTGAGAGAGAATCCAATCTACACCCTGATAATTCTTTGCTATTGGACCATTCTTAGCCAAATGATAGAGCAATGTCAGAGCATGTGTTTTGCCTCCCCCAAATTGTGTCGCCATATTAAAGACAGCGGAGGTTTCTGTCTTCTCTCCAGCTATACGCCGAACAACTTCAGCAGCAAGACCGCGTAGATTCTTTGTCAGAAACGTTCTATCGAAAAATCGCTCCGGCTTCTGATAATCCACATGCGCTCGACCGTCTCGCACATGGTCTAAATGGACAGCAAATTCAGAAGCATCTAGAGGTTTCCCTTCTCTCAAATCTTCACGGGGAGTAACCACCTTATACCAAGGCTTCAGTTTTACCATCTGTGCTCTCCGATCCTTTATTCTACAGTCCTAGACCTTTCTTTCGTGCAAGAACACCATCAACCCAACGCTTTTCGTCACTCTTTGCCGGATATAATGCTGAGAGTGCCTGAGCAAGCTTCCAAAACCGCTGATTCCGCCCTACACCATCCTCGACTAGAAAACGTTTCAGAGCGTCACCACGTCCTGCCGCAAAAAGGATCATGCTTTGATGGAGTTGATCCAGAACGGTATGACCAATTTTTGATGATTGCTCGATTTGCCAAGCTTCACCCCCCTGATCTACTTGTTCCGCGAATTCAAACAGACTAAGCTGGTTATCCTTCTTTTTCCCCTTTGCTGGCGCCTGACCCGCATCTTTACCGAACAGATATGATGCTCTCTCTTTGACTGGTAATAATCTTGCAGTATCTCCCTTAACCTCAACCAGATATTGCAGTTTGTCGAGATATGCTCCAAGCCCTTGTGCAATCTTTCGGACCGCGTCATATTCCAATACGTACCCGGTTACCGTTTTTGCTTTTTTACCTTCTTCTTCATTTTCATCCTCATTTTCAACTTCTTCAGTAACAGTGTGTTTATCATTGGAAACATTGTTCCCGGTGGAGAGGGTCCAGAGCCACATGGCAGTTAGACGGGCATCTTCTTCAAATCCGGTGGCGTCTGCACCCTCAAAGATCATTTTTAAAGCTTCCTGTGCTACGGCAGCCCATACTTGCTCCAGATATTCTTTAAGCTCAACTTTATCGCCGCTTGCTTTTTCTACACGAGAGTATCGTGAATAAATTTCAAGAGCTGGGCCAAGACAAGCAAAGATGGCGTCAGCTCCCACAATGCCTTCTTTGGCAAGGTGCGGCATCCATTTTTTAATCCGGCGAGGTAACTCTTGCAGGATATCTCGCCAGTCACCGATTTCGCCACTACGAGAAGAACCATCTTGCTTTTCGCGTGGGCGGCATACAAGATGTACGGAGGAGGCAAGACGTGCTTGACCCAAGCCTGCTAATTTCGCGGCCATTTCCGTGTCGATGGGCCAGGAACCTGTGACAACCCAACCCGCATCAATCATCGCCTTCAACTGGGCTTCCCAACCTGATGTAGACTTATGTGCAAATACCACAACTCCGATCCCCTTGGATTCAACAACACGGCGGGCCTCAGTCATCGCCATGGTCATGCGTTCTAAGTAAAAGGATTCATTCTTTACGCCGATATTTTCAACAGGTGTTGGTTCAACAATAATTTCTTCTGCTTTCGGTGAAGCTGGTGCAGCAAATAATGCGGGGTGTATATTCCGCAGTGATCGCCTAAACCAGACATAAAAAAAATCGCTCAGATCCGCGTAGCTAATCATGTCATAGTAAGGAGGGTCGGTGACAAGAGCTTGAGCGGCGGCATCGGGGAGCGGTTGGAGTGTAGCGCTTGCCTGCTCGGACTGTCCGTGGGATGTAACAGACATCGCTACATGAGCAAGCATTTTTTCAACCCATTCGACCTCAGAGGAAATATCTCCAGTGACTCCGCCAAAAACATTTGTCTCACAATAGTCGAACACCATTGACAACGCTTGACGTCCGAATGTATTACCCGCCATGTATTCGGCGGACGATTTCCACCGACACAGCGTGGATGACTTGTCTGCAATTTTATTAACGATGAATGCAAGGCATGTTTGAACAGCTACTATAAAACCGATTTCATTTTCCCTTTCAAGTCGCTTCCCAACCTCACTAATTTTCTTGCCGATGGTCGTGAGCGACAGAAGTTGTCTATCTGAATATACATCACCCCACACATACATCCCATATAAGGGGAGACGATTAACCGAATGTGGCAGCGGATTAACGCGCTCATCTGGTACTAAACTAAGACCATTCCAGTCTTTCTGCTTTCTTCTCTGCAATTCGCGGGTTGCTCGCTCAACAGCTATGAAGTCTCTATCAGCAGCAGTCCTATAGAATCTTCCTTGTTCATTCGATCGGGTTGTTACGATACACATCAGCTGAGCAGTAGGAATCCCACCCCGCTTAGCTTTGAGCTGCTCGCGAATGCGTGCGACAGGTGTTGTATATCCACAGCAGGGGCAAGTCGCCGAGCCCCTCTTAACTGTACCGTCAAAATTCGGGTTTTCAATTTTTTCCTTCGGGTCAGCCTGATTCATCCACCCATATCGTTCTTTGGCGATGATCCGGAAGTCAACACGCTTGGCATTAGGTCGAGGGATAAGTTGCAAGGCTATGGAGCGTTTATCTTTCTTCGCCAGCCACAGTGAGCGGATCAGCGGCACCTTCACTCCGCATCCCGGTCCTTCGCATTGAATAGTTCGTGCCCAGAGGTAAGCGATAGGTGTTGCGCCATCGGGATCCTTGGGGTAAAACTCAGCCAGTTCCTTCTCAGTTTCTGTCTTTATCCAATCTCCGCACTTGCGGACTTCGTCGGCTAGACGTTGGCCGTATTTTGGAATATATTCGAGAACCACCTTGTTTAACAGAACAGCCACAGGATTGAGGTCACTTGCAAATGCGTCGGCACCTATCCGGAGCGTCTCCAGTGGGATCGATCCACCTCCAGCGAATGGGTCCACCACGAGCGGTCTCGTACCGGGCTCTCCGCCTAATGCTTCATGCGCCGTCTGTGTTAAAGCCCGACTGGTTTCCAAATATTCTTTTATCGTTGAATTATCCCAGTTAGCAAAATCAGCGATAAAATCGAGAAGCGCCTGACGGAGAAATACATCATCGTTCAATTGATCTGGTTTTTTCTGAATTTGGACGAATCGATTAAGGCTTTCTTGACTCGTAAGAAGGTGCACATATTTTTCTGCCCATTCACGCATTAATTTTCTGGCAATCCTTCGGAAGGCATCGGGACAAAGAGCGTCAGCAGGATCTGGCCAAAGAGCTGCGCATATAACCGCTCGACAAGCAGCTAACGGCCGTCTTGCCCACCAGATATGCAAGGTAGAAATATGACCGTGCCTGATACTTTTTTCTCTTCGAGCATGAGCTGATATTCGCTTGATCGGCAAGTCAACTTCAATAAGACGCTTCGGATATCTATCCATCTAGTGCCTCATTCTTATAATTTCATCAGCACTGACGTGGTAATGTTCAATCTTCACTATAGGTTTCCATCCCAGCTGCGATGGATCTTCAATCATGTGCATGTCAGGGGTCGCCGAACAATTAAAGACAACATATAGCCAGTAGTCCTTCTTCAACCTTGCTGCGGTTTTATATTCATTCGTTGTTAAAGCAACTTCGCCTATATGAGCACGTCCCTTGACCTCAATAAAGCGCACTTCTATAGCTGTCTCTGGATCTTCAGGATGTGGCTTGCGGGATATCAGATCAAAGCCCCTATTTTCTTCCTCAACGCTCTGGACTACCCACCCCCTAGACTCCTCATGCGCAATTGCTGTTTGAATGGCTATCCGCTCAATCTCGGGATCCGAAATCATCTGTTTTATGTTCGGGGTCTGCCTTTCTGGATGTGGTAATACCCAGGCACTACCAACATGTTGTATATTGCTGAGCGAACACTGTCTTTCTTTCTGCAATTCGATCAGGCGTTTTTCTAAACGGTTGTTCAGCTCATCTAGCCTGTCCTCAAGCATCTTAAGCCTTCCATCCAATCCTGCTTCAGTTGAGCCTGTGTCTTTCTTATACTGCAGATCGGCAAATTGACACTGTACCTTGTCGATTAGAGTATGAAGGCTAATTTCCATATGTTCGGTAATTGTTTTGATCTCGCGAGCACGCTCCTTACGGACTTCCTCCAGCATCGAATTCAACGTCTCCTGAATCAAAACCGATTCTAGCTGATTACGGTCTGGCAGTCCCTCTCGATCGGGCGCCTTAATTCCCGCAGGAGCAGGAGACAGATCAAGAAATATGGTCGGCTGCTTTATAGTGATTATGCCTTCCAAAGATGTATGAGTTGCGTAGAGCTTTTTATGAAGGACATTACCTTGTCCGTCCCGCACTTCAGCTGAAAATACATCCAACAAAGCGGGATCTCGTCGCTGGAGATCATAAAATATCGATCCTCGATGAAGATCATTTAGAACGCTATCCAGCACCATAGCGCGAACAGACTCAAAAAGTGGATGACCGGGCGTTACCCATTCCAAAGTCGGATCGACTTTCAATAAATCCTTGCCGAAGACTATATTCTTATATTCTTTACCGAGCTTGCCAAAGCGTGGCTCCAACTGTTCCCCGTACGGTAAAAGAGCGCGTGGTAGCCGACCTATGCGATACACATTAGGATTATTCCTGTCTGATTTTGATATAATTCCCGTATAAGGTGCTGCTTTAACAAAAAAGTCCTGTATCACCTCTGGAACAAGCCTTCTCTCTTTCGCTTCCTCAGATTTGCCGACAATTGCTGAAAGATTTAGTTCCCTCTTGGCCAGTCCTTCGAGTGCTGATTCAGTAATCCGTTTTAATTTTTCCGTGTCTACCTGTTTAACAATCCTATCCTTAACGACATCCTCTGTCAGATTTCTGGAATACATGTCCCGAAGCATCTTCTCGAGACCATTTGCTGGGAAAATATCCCCGAGTACATTAAAAACCTTGCCTGTTTGTTTTGGATCAAGATCCAGCTCGATCTGTCCTATCCGATCAAACAGTTTTTCCATGACTCGTCCTTCACGGGTGTTGTTAGCGACAAAATTCAGGATGAGGCAATCCTTTTCCTGCCCATAACGATGAATGCGTCCCATTCGTTGTTCTAATCGGTTTGGATTCCAAGGTATGTCGTAATTAATCATAAACCAGCAAAACTGGAGGTTAATACCTTCGCCAGCTGCCTCAGTAGCAGCTAGGACTTGGCAATCCTCTTTAAACTCCCTTTCTGCATAGATCCTTGAGCCAGGTGTATTTCGATCCCCAACCTTCATGCCACCATGTATCTGCGTAATATTCAGACCCCAATCACGTAACTTCCCCAAAGGACGATTCTCTCGACCATCTCCAGCAAGATAATCCAGAGTATCTTTATGCTCGGTAAAAATGAGCAGTTTCATTTTGGAATCTTTGAAAATACCGTAGTCTACTAAGACTTCCCTGAGCTTGTTAAGCTTGGATTCGACGGCACGCGTCTCCAGAGATTTGGCGTGCTGCACGAGTTTTGAAAGCTCTATTATTTCTTCCCGTAATGCCTCCGGATCGATCGATGCGACGACATCCTCTAACTCTGCCAAAATCTCTTCTTGCATGTCATCCGGTAGGTCATCAAAGTCATCGGGCAAGCGCTTATTCATCTGCTCCTGTCGATAAGCTTCAGGATTCTCAAGAATCTTCTCGCGCTTTACTTTCATTCGTTCAAGAGAACGGCGAACAGCATAGACACTGGAAGCAAATCGACGCTGCAGCATGGCCATAGTAAAACCGAGAGCTCGCCCTCGTGCCGAATCATCAGAAGCAGCTTTAATGGATTGGTCTTCTACATATCGTGTCAATCTGTCATAGAAATCCAGTTCGTCACTATCAATCTGGAAAGCAACAGTCTTTACAACGCGTTTGGTGAACAAGCTTTTTGCTTCACCGGTATTGGGATCTGGAAATGTTACGAGCGCCTCTTTGACACGACGCAAGTAGAATGGTGCGGATCTTTCCTGCATTGCTTTTTCAAGGCTCTTGACATCTGCGTAGACATCTTTGTCGAGAAGACGCAAGAATAAGCAAAAGTTGTCAGGATCACCTTTATGAGGTGTTGCAGTCATCAGAAGAAGGTGATGTGTTCTTTCGGGTTCCGAAAGTGCCTCGCCTAATTGATATGCTAGTGTTTTCTTCTCTTCACTATACGCGCTCATTTTGTGAGCTTCGTCCACTATGATCAAATCCCAGTGACTTCTCATAAGGCTTTCATAAGCATCTTGAATCCGGGATACCCATGAGATAGAAGTAATGACCTGGCTCCTATCCTGCCATGGATTAGTTCCATAGTTGGCCCTTAACACATCACTTCGTATGATTTCAAAATTCTCGCGAAACTTGTCCTTGAGTTCACGCTGCCACTGGAAACAGAGATTAGCAGGGGTGATAATTAATGTGCGTTGAATGAGACCTCGCACCTTCATTTCTTTGATAAGAAGACCAGCCATGATGGTCTTACCGGCACCAGGATCGTCAGCGAGCAAGAACCTTATCCGTGGCACCTTCAGAAAATATTCGTAAACAGCTTCTAATTGATGGGGTAATGGATCGACACGAGCAATTGAGAGACTAAAGTACGGGTCATATTCATAGGCGAGACCGAGGCGCAGAGCCTCAATCCCTAGACGGAATTTTATAGGATCGCCATCGAAAGGTTGTTTTTCTGTGGAAATGACTTCAAGGAGGGAAATTTGATCATCGTTTAAAATGAGTTGATGAACTTTGCCAGTGTTCATCCCCTCGCATATGAGCTTGACAGAATCACCTGTGGGGATTGAGGCTATGACTTTGACTAATTCGGGAAATAGAGCACCTCGAAGCAACACGTTCGGTTTTATATCGCTTGCACGCATAATCCTGATCTTGTTTAAACCGAGGTGTAATGAATGATGTTGTTAATATTATTTACTTTTTATTTCTATCTATTGAGGAATAGGTCATCTCCAAGAGAATTTTGCAAAAAAATACAATTTGATGGCATTATAGTCAAGATTTTTTTGAAAAAAGTGTCGTTATTTCAAGATTTTATGACGTCAACCCGACATATCTAAAGGCAAACCCTGATATCCCCCGTGAAATACGAGAGATATCAGGATTCTTTATGCACATTTTATGCAACCATCCCCAATATCGCTCCGCCCACCTTCTGCAGCCTGAACCTGCTTTCCGCCGACAGCAGCTCATACTGCGCCGCCTTCGTGTAGGTATTGACCACCGAGAACATCGTGAACCCATATTCCTGCGCGAGGGCCCACTCGACCGCTTCCTTCTCCTCCTTGCGGAGCTCGAACTGGCGATTGAAACTCTCTATGGTCGCCTCGGGATTTTCCACCTTGCTCTCCAACGAGATTTGGAACTGCTCCCTCTGCTGTCCGAATCCCTGCTTCAGTTCGTTCAAGACTCCTGGGAGGCTTGAAAGGAGCTTGTCGGAGACATGCCTGTAGGATGCAGAGACCTCTGTCTTGGAGATCATTCCATTCGTGCAGACCAGTCTCAGGGTGAACGTCGAAATTGAAAGAGCTGCCAACCCGACTTCCGAGTTGCTCACAGAAATGCCAGGCGTCATCCTGTCCCCGTTGATCCGGAAGGTTTCTCGATCATCTGGGACGCTGACCAGCATGAACTCGTTATCCAGCGAGCATTGAACTCGGGTGTTGGGTTTGTATCCGTGCTCGAGCAACCTATCGAGAACCTCCTTGTTGTCTGTGGGAATGTATCTGGGGGTGAAGATTGCCCTGACCTCACCTTGGTCGAACCGGAAGAACAGCTTTTCATTCTTTTCGTGCTTTATCCAGTAGTTAAGATGGTTTTGCTGGAGATCTGTCGGGCATTTCCTCAAATAGTGGATCGGGATTCCCAGCCGGTAACAAATGCTCTGCTGCGCTATAGGTCGCATGTTGTAGGTCGCACCCGAGATGCAAACCCGTTCTAGGTCCGCAAAGGAGACGTCATCGACAGGAATCAGTCTGTCCTCATGGAACCTAGCCATGCCGCTAACTCGGTCGTAGACCTTCTCAAGCGTCGTCATGTTTGACATGCTTCTCCCTCCTTTCCCAACCTAGCCTTAGGTTGTCTTCTCTTTGACTTAAGACGAGCCCCTTGATCAGGGGAATTCGCCCGAATGTCAGTTATGATTTCAGGACCGGTTTCATCCGACTGCTCGCTCGGGGTTTCCGTTTCATTCTCATTGACGAGAATTCCCGGTTGCCCCAGATCGAAGAGAACGATACTGACTGGCAGATTGATGACGGGGGAAAGCTGCTCCATTTCCTTCTGAACCAGTTCCCTGGTACTCCCGAATGGCGTTTTATCGCTCCTTCTGCCATTGAGGAGCAAGACGCCTGCGTCAACCCTTTGTCGTGCAAACCCGATCTGCAGTCTCAGGAGACCCTCCAGGATGAATTCGTAGACGTTGAGCGATCCATCTATGGCGATGCCGTTCGACAGCCCCTTGTAGAAGTACCGCCTCCCGTCCAGGATGTTCAAAGGCTCCTTCCTCCAGTGCATCTCCTCTAGCGTCTGCCTCAGTAATTCCCCCCTGTGCAGGGTTCCGAACAGTGCGTCGTCCATGTACTCAAGGGTTGCCAGTAGGTGCTTCTCTATCTTCTTCTTTTTCAGGATCTTGTCTGAATCGCGAAAGTGCAGTAATTCAAATGACATAGCTGTTCTCCTTTCTGTGGATATGCCTGTTCTGTAATAGAGTAAGGGGAAGGTCAAAATTGATCCTTCCCCATTCGAGATAGGGTTTAAGGGAGATCTCTTGCCGTGGACGGTTTTAGAAGGTTCTGGAGGGGTTTATGGGTCCTGTTTGACCCCCATCGCCTCATCAAGAAAGATAGATCGCTTTGAGGGTTGCCCCAGGTAGGTATGTGACCAGCTGAGGAAGAGCAGCTTCATCGCTCGGGACATGGCCACGAAGCAGATCCTGCGCTCCTCCTCGATATCGCCCTTCTTGGAAGGGAGTATCCCCTCGACCAGTCCGACCACGAAGACCACCGGAAACTCCAGTCCCTTAGCCTTGTGTATTGTCATTAAGCGTACCCCTTCCTCGTCGTTTGTGCTCTCGTCCTGGAAGGTTTCCGTGTATTCAATAAATGCCTTGATGCTGGAGAACCGTGTTGCAGCGAGTTGCAGCTGGTTGAGGTTCTGAATCTTGGAGTCATCAGGGGTCGGGATATCCTCGTCAGTCACGTATCGGTCGTAGTCGAGATTGTTTCTCAGAAGATTGATGACCTCCGCTGGATGAAGCGTATGGGCAAGCTGGGTCAGGGGGTCCAGGAACGAGACGAGCTCCCTGACGTTCTTCCGGATAAAAGGGGTATCCGGTCTGAACGAAATGAGAGTCTCAAAGAGATGGACCCCCTTGCTTGCAGCCTCCTCTTCAAGCTGAGAAATGACCTTCCTGCCGATGTAGCGAACTGGAACATTCAGGATGGATAGAAGTGCCTCGTCGCCGGCATCGGAGTTGGGGTCGGAGATGACCCTGAGGTAGTCCAGGAGCTTCTTCACCTCAGGACGGCTATAGAATCCAAGTCCATTTTCGATCCGGTAGGGGATCTTGTGCTGTGAGAAGGATTCCTCCAGAACTCTGCTCTGGAAGTTTGCACGATACAAGACGGCAATGTCCTTGTACTCAAATCCCCGGTTCCAGATAAGCTCTTGGATCTCGTTAATCAAGTTGAGTGCTTCCCCTTCTTCAGATGAGCCCTTCAAAACGATGACTTCTTCTCCATCGGGATTCTTAGTCATGAGGGTCTTTTGAATCTTTCGCTCGTTGTGGTCAATGAGGTTTTGGCAGGCCTTGAGAATTTGAGGGGTGCTCCGGTAGTTTCGATTCAGGATGAAGATCCTCGAGCCCGGAAACATCTGCTCAAAGTTGATGATGTTCCTGACAGAAGCCGAGATGAACCCATAGATGCTCTGCCAGTCGTCCCCGCAGACCCAGAAGCTTGAGCCGTTGTTGGAACCTTCAATGAGGGACTTCAATATCTCCAGCTGCAGGGGATTGGTATCCTGGTACTCATCGACCAGCAGATGCAGGTAACGCTCGACGTACTTCTCCCGAATGGAATGGTTCTCGCTGAGGAGCCGGTATGCCCTGACCAGGAGGTCGTCAAAGTCATAGAGATACTTCTTCTCCTTCTCCAGTTCGTAGCGCTCGTAGACATCAGCAACCTTGAGCATGGATTTGTCACCGTCATAAAGGGTCCTGAACTCCTCGACCGAGATCAGGTTATTTTTGGCAAGGGATATCTCCTGCATGACCATGCCTATGGAGAGATTCTTGACTTTCAAATCCCTCATAATGTTGCGGATGAAAACAAGCTGGTCTCTGCCGGAGAGGATCTCGAAGATCCCCCTCCCTTCTGTTCGAAGTAATAGATGGCAGAAGCTGTGAATGGTGCTCAGTGTTACTCTGGCTGCTTGATTTCCCAATACGGGGATAAGTCTCTGACGCATTTCCTCTGCTGCGTTTCTTGTGAAGGTAAGACCCAAGATGTTCTCAGGGGCTACCCCATGTTCAATGACTAGCTTTCCGATCCTCTCCATCATGGTCCGTGTTTTTCCACTACCGGGTACTGCTATAACCGCTGCCGTTCCCTCCAGAAAGCTCGCCGCTTTCTCCTGCTCCTTGTTTAATTTCATCGCTGATTGTCACCTCACTTTCTCTCTCCAGGACGGTTATGGCCATGCCGATACGAAAGGACGTTGCCACCGCTTGGTCCAGGCAGGGGTTCGTTTTGTCTCGAAGCAACTGCTGCCTCATTATTTTCTGGTTCTCCCTCAAATAACCCTTCAGGAACCGGATGACTTCATCAAGGGAATGGTTTTGAAGGAGCGTGGTAATGTTCAAAATCTCCCTTCTCTTATTGCCGTAGTCAACGATCAGATAGTCCTGAGCATCGTTTATGTCCTTCTCTGTCATGGTGTTCACCTCTCGAACCATTCGTCACAGTGTTTCTTGTATGAGCAATTCTTGCATCTCCAGTTCTGGGAAGAGTCATTGGGAATGAATATCCCGTTAGAAATGCCTCTCCAAACCTCACCGATCTTCTTCTCTGCTCTTCTGAAGTCACTCTCCGTTCTCGACGTGTAGTACTGCTCAAACTTCGGTGTCTTGGTCTTGATCAGGCAGTCGAAGCGCAGCAATATCTCCTTATCTGCATGACCGTTTGCCCTGGCTGCCATTTCGTACAGGGTCAACTGGAAGTTTCTGTCAACTTCTGAAGAATTGTATGCTCTGCCGCTTGTTTTCCAGTCGACGATGACGATGGTCCCAGATTCATCCTCCTCAATAAGGTCGAAAGCGCCGATGATCTTGACGGGGCAGTTCTGCAATGTGAAGGAAAATGGTTCTTCGATGGACAAAACCTTGAACTGCTCGTGGGGGCACTTGTGGTAGTAGGTGGTCAAGAGCTCCCTGCCTTCCATGAGAAGGGTCTCAAAGCTCTTCCCGTCGGCGTACTGTATGTCCTCATAACCCTCCGCCGCAGCCCTCCAGTAACGCTCGAAGCGCTCTTGCAGCTCCTTGGCGGTCATGGTCTTCCCATCCAGCCTCTGCTTGTGAAAGTCGGCAAGGGCAAGGTGGATGCAGCTCCCGAACTCCAGTGCGTCGGCCCTGAACTCCGGGGGGTACTGGTCGATCCGCCCCAGCTTGTACAGAAGCCCGCAGTCTATGTAATCCCCTATGCTGGACGCTGAAAGATGGGGTTCTTTTCTCAAGTCGCTTAATTCCATGTCGTCCTCCTGGTGGAAAATACGCAGGATCCTGCGCTTTTGAGGGATAAAGGAAGGGACAAAAACCCTTATCCGAGGGGAAAATCCGCAGGACCCTGCGCTTTTAGGGTCTAAAAGGGACAGGACACACCAATCCCTGTGCATCCTGTCCCGGATGATGAGGGGAGATAGAGGTTATGAATGGGATTGCTTGCTACGAAGACTGCTGGAGCTGACGGATGAAGGAGGAGGCGTCGGAGCTTGTGAGATGCTCGACCTTGACCCCGTAGGCCTCGGTGGACATCTTCTCCAGTTCCTCGACGGAAATGCCTCGCCTTCTGGAGAGATTGTAGATGGCGTTCTTCTGAGCCGTGCTCATCTGGGCTACGGAGGGCTTCTTGTCCTTTCCCCTGCCGTTGCCATTGCCATCGGGTTGAGGGGCAGCCTGTGCCTGCGGGGGATTACCCTTATCCTGAGTACCCTGAGTCGCCGGCTGCTGGACTTCAGGATTGTTGGGCTTGCTTTTCTGGACAATGGACTTCGTTTCCTTCTTCTCCGTCCCGGCTATCTTCCTGTGTCTTGCCTGGGGAAGCTTCCCGGTATCCCGGTTTTCGTTGATGTCGATGATCTCCCCGAAGTCCGAAATCTCCTCGAGTGCCGTCATCCCCACGTTGGTCATGGAGCGAAGGGCCCGTGCAATGGCTCTTGTACTGGCCATCCTCAAAAGGTGCTTGGCGACCCGGGGATGGCAGTTCTGGGGATTGGCATCCCCTACGTCGGAGAAGACCTCTCCGGACTTGGAGATGACATGGGCCTTGCAGATGGCCATGTGACCGTTCTCCGCCGAGGGAAGTTGAAGGGGCTCCACGTCGATCTTGAGGATCCCCTTCTGGTGGGCAAGGTCGAGCAGTCCCGCATAGAGGACGAAGTCCTTGTTCTCGATCGTAGTGATGAAGCGATCGTCCAGTTTCGGTTTCCTCCTCTCCAGGAACTGAGCCTTCTCCTGCTCCCCGTTGGGCACGCAGCTCATGACCGCCAGGACATGCTTGCACTTGAAGTTCTGGTCGTTCTTGATCCCCCTGGCGAAATCCCCGCACGTGCAGGAGTACTGGTCCTCCGCCGCGTAGCAAACCTTGTAGCAGATCTTCCCCTCGTCGGATTCCACATAGAACCAGGTCTCGTCCACCTGGATGACCCTGAGGTTCTGGGACTTCTCACTTCTTTTTTGAAGCTCCACTGTCGTCATGTTTGTTTCCTCCGTTGAAGATGTCTTTGATAAGTAGTGCGATGCCGATGATTATCTCCGCTGCTTTGATGATGATCCCTATGGTCTTTTCCTGCATTGGCATCCCCTCCTTTCGATCAGAAGGGGGTGTCGTCTTTGGCTTCTCCCTCCTTGAAACCCCTGCCGTCGGTCTTGATGAACTCAAGGGTATTGGCGATGAGCTGGTAGGTGCTCTTGGATACCCCCTCGTCGGTTTCCCAGACATGGCGATCCAGCGTGCCGATGACGGCGATTTTTGCCCCTTTGTGAAGGCACCTTGCAGCAATGTCGGCGAGCTTCTGGAAGCAAACGACCCGGATCCAGCAGGTCTTCTTCTTGGAGCTGTGAAAAGCGATGTTGAAACTGGTGACGGGATTTCCCTCGGAGGAATAGAAGATTTCCGGATCTGCACCTAAATTGCCTGTCAGAACGCACTGGTTGAGCATGATGGGATTCTCCTTTCTTAAAGAATTGTTGGGAATTCAAGAATATCCTTGAATTATCAATGATTTATATATATAGAAGTACGCGTTATCCTGGAATTGGGGGGAGGAAGGGATGGCCAAGGAAGATCTTCTTTTTATTCTCAAAAGACTGCTACAGACAGACGCCTACCTTGAATTTCTACTCCAGCTTGATGAAGCCGATTTGAGGACCCTGATTGCTTGTATTAGGGACAGGGTGGATCGGGATAAACGGTAGTCGTTATATTCCTAAGTAGAAGAATCCATTGGTATATTCATTGCATCAAATTTAAATGATTTGCGCTTTCGCTTCCTGTTCTTGGTCTGGGGGTCGGAGATGGGGGAGTTGAAACAAGCATCGTTCAGGCTGATCACATCTATAGTCCTCACGTTTATCTTCCTTTTTAACCCATCCCTACACGCAGATGAAATCACCCTCCCCAAGGATACCCCTGTCCAAGTCTTCTTCAGCCCAAATGGTGGCTGTACAGATGCAATCATCGGCACCATCAGCAAATCCAAGTCAGAGATCCTCGTCCAGGCATACATCTTCACCTCGGAACCCATAGCCAAAGCACTGCTTGCTGCACACAAGCGTGGAGTGAAGGTGTCTGTCATCCTGGATAAAAAGCAGAAGAAGAATGGTTACTCACCCGCCACATTCTTCGTGAACCAAGGAATCCCGACTTATATCGACTCTGTTCACGCAGGAGCCCACGACAAGCTCATGATACTCGACCAGGAGACGGTGATTACAGGATCCTTCAACTTCTCAAAGTCAGCGGAGACTCAGAATTCGGAGAATGTCCTGATTATAAGATCGGTTGAGTTGGCGAGGTTGTATCGGGAGAATTGGATGAAGCACAAGGGGCATTCTGAGAAGGAATGAGGGGCATTGAGGTGAATCAGGATCAAGAAAGTCGTGATGGGGAGCATTATTTAAGCAGAAAGGGCATCACAGCATGAAAACTGAAAAAATCGTTGTGTCAGATCTATTCGAAAAACCGAGGAGATATCTAGTTCCCATATTTCAAAGAGGTTATGTTTGGACGGAGAACGAACAATGGTCACCATTATGGGAAGACATTACAAATTTGGTCGAGGCAATCAGAATTCAAAGAGAAGGTAATGTTAAACACCTCCGAAAGCATTTCTTGGGGGCGCTTGTTCTCCAGCAGCAATCTATGGGAGTAAGGCATACCCCTGTGTCAGATGTTATTGATGGGCAGCAAAGACTCATAACTTTGCAAATTATATTAATTGCATTACGAGACACCGTTGCTAATCTTAATAATGACTTTTTAAATGCAACACTGGCGAGGTTAACAAAGAACCCAGCTCCATATTTAGACGAAAACGAATGCTATAAGGTTTGGCCAACAAGTGTATACAGAGAGGATTTTGCTAAATTAGCATCGGCTACGACCTCTGATGTTGTTGAAAAATGCTTTCCGAGGAAAAAAGAAAAGAGAAAGTATCTGCCAAGACCTCAACTCGTGGAAGCGTACCTATTTTACTGTAATAAAATTAAAGAGTATCTTTCGACCGAAACCGACCAAGAGAAAATTATCTGTTTGGCAGAAAATCTGCTGGAAGCTATCACCAGGAACATGCAACTTGTAGAAATAAATCTCGATATTGAGGATGATCCACAAATAATTTTTGAGACACTGAATGCTCGCGGCGCGCCACTAACCGCATCGGATTTGATAAGGAATTATGTGTTCCTGTATGCCAGCAGAAAGCAGGATGATGTAGTTCATTTATATGAAAATTATTGGAAATCTTTCGATGAAACACCTGACATAAATCCTCGAAGCAAAACTAGACGGTTCTGGAAAGAGGAAGAAAGACAAGGCAGATTCAAGACGAACCGTCTAGACTTATTCTTTTATCACTATCTCACTTGTAATACTCACTCGGATTCTAAAATAGGTCATATATTTCAGGAATTTAAAGATTGGTGGGATAATGGCGCGGAGCAAAGAGATACAAAAACAGAACTTTTTCATATATCGACTGCTTCAGAAACATACAAAAAACTACTAACGTTGAATAATGGGTCATCATTTGGCAGATTTTCTCGAATCCTCAGGACATTAGACACCTCGACAATCTATCCATTGATACTGTATCTCGAATCAAAAAGAGCCGACAGCAATGGAGATGTCATAGACGGCATATATTCAGATATCGAAAGCTATTTGCTAAGAAGAATCATATGCTTCTTGACACCGAAAAATTATAACAATGTTTTCCTTTCTATGTTGCAACGGCTGAAAGCAGAACCTGATTTAACGAGAGAAGCGGCACAAAATTACCTCCTTGCACTAGATGGAGATACCGTATTATGGCCAGATGATGAAATGTTCAAAATCAATTTCATTAAAAATCCGTTATATTCAAAATTGCGATCTCAAAGAGTTCAACTCATACTGGAATCTATCGAAAAAGGGTTATCAGCACACTTTCAGGAGTCAATCCGTCTTGATTCCACACTTTCCATTGAGCACATATGGCCACAAAGTCCATCCCAAGATGAGTGGCCACCTTTCGTGGAAAAGAAAGAAGATGGAAGCATAGACTGGGTTAAATACTATAAACTTCACGAGACAATTAATAGTATAGGAAATTTGACACTGGTTACTCAGTCATTTAATTCGTCTCTTAGCAATCGATCATTTGCAATAAAACAACCAGCGATAATAAGAGAAAGCAGATTGAGACTGAACGCATATTTTCAGGATGTAGATGGTGAATCTTGGACCGAGTCCGAAATATTTAAACGAGGTGAAACATTATTCGAAGTCGCTGTCAAGGTATGGCCAAGGCCAAGAAGTGTCCAAGAACACTGAGATTATGAGGAGGGGTATCTATTATGACAGAACAAGAAGCAAAGGCTCGCGCAATAAAAGAGACGAAATACCCAGATCCAGCGCTAAGGCGCTGGTAAAATAGTTTCAAGTTCTTTGAAAAGCCTATGGACAAAGGGTTTTCGGTTTATTAGACTTCCGTCATCCCGTTCCCCCGGAGGGTGAAGATGAAGAAGGCCGGCTCCCATTGAAATCGAATCCCGTCAAGCACCGAACGCCTTTTCAGATCGATTCAAACGTCCGAAAAGCTCTTTGAGGTGCTTATCGCTGGATTCGGGAAATATTGCTATACTCTGGCATGTGCCTGGGAGGGAAATGAATACGATTCTATATGCCTGGAACGCATTTACACGAGGGAGCGGGGAGAAGAAGAGATACGTTTGTCGTGGTGGAAAGGCGGTAGACTCGTGACCCGTCCCGCGGACATCGACGCCGTGAACTGGGTTCGACTGTTTGAGAAGGCAGTACAGGGGGGTGTCTTTACGGGCAGTGAGATACTAGGGATGCAAACAGTGTTGCAGTTATAGCAAAGCGAAAGTGAAAGACGCAGTCCTTGAGGAGATTTGTTGTATGACTTCAGCATATATGTTCAAGGATGCAATTACATCTGTTCTAGCAAAAATAGGTCTTAACGTAGAACTGTGGAGGGGAACGCCTCGTCGTTCATCAAATCTTCTAGAAATTAATACAAGACCTGTATCGATAGTTCTTTATGTTAAATATAGCAATAGCAATCCCGGATTCTGGGGATTGACTGCCAATCAATTAGATCGACTTAATAACAGTAGAAGCAAGTGGTATGTAGTGCTGTTAGCAAGGAGCATGAGCGACGGATATCTTTTTAATAGTGCAGATGTTAATAGAATGGTCTCTGATGGCATTTTCGAATTGGGCAAAGACGGAGACCACAAAGTTAATGAAACAACCGACTGCGGTTCTGGCCATAGATTCAGCGGTGTGAAAATGCTCGTTGATCATATAACAACATAAGAATTATCTTCTAAACAGGGATTACACTCATGTCTATCTATGATAAATCGACAAACCAACTTCTCAATGAATACATCAGTTCTCATTTCTCACCTGGCCAAAGTGTTGACAGGAGCGAGATTGTAAAGTGGTTTAAGTCCAATTATCCAAAAATTAAATCTAATACCGTAAATTGCCACATAATAAAATTCACAACAAATCATCATACGAGAATTCATTACAACGCATCTCCCGCATACGACAAGCTTTTCCAATTACCTGATAAGACCCTGAGACTTTATAATCCCGAAAGCGATCCTAAACCTATATACACGGAAGAAGATGAGTTGCTGAAGACTGAGGAAAAGGAAGCCGAGTCTGCGAAGGAAGCATCAGAATTCGCTTACGAAAGTCATCTTCGTGATTTTCTTGCAAACAACCTACATATAATTGAACGAGGACTTCGCCTATACACTGACGAGGAAGATTCATCCATTAAAGGAGTGGAATTCGATGCAGGAGGCAAAAGAATAGATATTCTAGCATTGGATGCAAGTGGAAATTATGTCGTCATTGAGCTCAAAGTATCCAAGGGTTATGAAAGGACTGTAGGCCAAATTCTTCTTTATAGGGCATGGGTAAAAAAGAATTTAGCTGAAGGGAAACACGTTCGTGGAATAATAATAGCAAAGCACGTCACTGAAGAACTCCGTCTCGCTGCGAGTGAAACAGATGGGATTAATTTATTCGAGTATGACCTGAAGATAGATCTCAGAAAAGTCTAGTTAGCTAAGGAGAATAGGATGCTCTCAGAAATATCGGGTAATGAATTACATCGAGCAGTCGAACTTTTTCGACAGAGAATTCGCTCAGAACTCTCACAAAAGGGGAAGCGCCGCTTTTCGTTCCCAGGTGGAGGATCAGGCGAAGGTGATAACTACGAATTGATCACTCCATATGGTCTTTTGTCGATAATTTATTTTGACGCGACAAGCAGATACATACATCTTATAAATCTGGATCAATCCAATAATGTTGTTGCGTCAGATATGGAAATAAACATTCCCATAACACTTGACAGACGTATTGCGACTGTATTGGCGAGAGACTTGGAACATTTATATATCTGCAATCGTGGAAAATTTACTATTCACATGGGATCTCTCAAGAAGTCAATCGCCATTGATTATTTTTCCTCGAATTATGGGAACACTGATCAGGTAATGGAGTGTGATAAAATGAGTTCCGTAATTCGTATTGCAGACCTTCATTCAGAGAGTTTGTTTGCAGACATTGCACTATTTACTCGACAGGTCAAAGACTTCAAAGAGCAATTCAGAAATGTCTGAAGAGGTAAGCGGAGGACATTTATGACCAAATCCGACCTCATCACCCTAGTCGCAACAAAGAATAACCTTACCGAAGTAAACGCCACAAGGATCGTGAACCTGATCTTCGACGGATTCAAAGATGCTCTAGCGAAGGGCGACAGGATCGAGATCAGGGGATTCGGAAGCTTCGTGATGAGGGAATATAAGAACTACAGGGGAAGGAACCCAAAGACAGGGAAAGTGGTTGAGGTGAAGCCCAAGAGGTTGCCGTATTTCAAGGTGGGGAAGGAGTTGAAGGAGGGGATTAATGATGGAGAATAAGAAAGAGCTCAATGATCGCTGGATACTTCATCTACACAATGCACATTGAGGAGTACCAATTATGATACTTAAGAAGAATTATCTATACTCGTTTATTATTCTCATCATTATTTTTACGACGAGCTGTACCACTGTGACACGTTATATTAGCCTCCCTAAACCCATAGGTGAAATGGATAAGAAACAAATTATCAATACATATTTCATCGAAAAGGAGCTTGATCCGGTAGAAGGCATATGGGTAACGGACAACAATCAATATGAGATAGCGATATTAAAAAATACGTCAAAAATAAATGCGCAATATGATTATGTCGGCGTTCTTACAGAATCACAGTCTATGCATTGGAGAGTCGGCGAAACAAAAATATTACTGAAAAAGACGGTTTCTAATTCTGTATTAACTGGAATATTTTATCTCGCGAATAAACAAGAATACGGCACATCCTTTCTAATGCCTAATGAAAACATGATTGAAGTATATTTGCCCACGGGACCATATGGGATAAAACAAAAAACTTTCTTGCTTAGAACATATCCTCCCCAAGTCTCCAAGTCAGGTATTTCAACAAATACACAAGTCAGCGTCAAATATCACGCAAGAAATCCTGTAATAGAAAAATCTGAGGATAGATTCAAATCTATAGGAAGAGCTGTCTTTGCTGTCAAGACAAACAGAGGACACGGAACTGGATTTATCATTGATCCGGAAGGGTATGCTGTTACAAGTTATCATGTATTGAATAAGCAGGAAGAATTTGATGCAGTATTTTCTGACGGTAAGATCATCCGGTCTCGCGTTATCAAAGTGAATCCAGACAAAGATCTTGCGCTCATCAAGTTATCCGGGTCAGATTACCCCTACTTGCCCATAGCAGATAATCGTAAAGCAAAGGTTGGTGAAGAGGTTTATGTCATAGGCACTCCTTTATCTTTAGGACTCACAGAAACAATATCAAAGGGGATCGTCAGCGGAATTCGAAAGTCTAAAGAATTAGAACTAATACAAACAGATGCTTCGATTAATCCAGGTAATAGTGGTGGCCCTTTGCTAGATAATACTGGTTCTGTACTTGGCGTTATTGCGTTAAAAATAAGCGCTGCTGGTATTGAAGGTTTAGGTTTTGCAGTTTCCGGCAATGATTTGATTTTAAGCATGGGACTTATAAAAGCTAGAGAGTGATATTTTCATCAATGTATCATTATACATTAAATTTTAATGACCCAGTATCTCAGAAGAAGTGAAAATTGTTTTGTAGGAGGTCCTAACCATCATGACTAAGGGTAAACAAGGTCAGACATGCGCTCAGGCAATCAAGTTCTGTTTTTCAAATGTTGTCGGACCACTTTCTTATACCCAAATCTTTAATCAAGTCAGAACTCAGGGGGATTGGAAAGAAACAACGGTATGGCGGTACCTCATGAGTACAGTTGTTAACTTAATACCAGCGCGTCATGAATGGCCTAGCACAGAGAAATTCTTATTCTTGCGTCCAGATGGCCAATACGAACTTTACAACAGTGTTATACACGGCATACCAATAGAAAAGTGAGAAGCTTCGCGAAGATTTCCAACTTTCTTGCTTCGCGACCACAACTGTTTTTCTCGTCCACTGGAGTAAGAAGATGAAGAGATATCTGACAATCTTGTCGCCGGATGAACCGGTTGAGCATGAATGGAATGCAAATGAGGAGGGCGGACGCGGGACTCAGCATGAGGCGATACGCATTTCCGCCGATCCGGCAACGATTAGACTAACATGGGCGAGTAGCGCGGATTCGACCAGTCGCTACATTGGCACATTTCAACTCTTTCTCCAAGAATTGCTTGAGGACGGTTATATTGTTAATGATGCAAAACCAGGATGTGTCAGAGTTAAATTTGTGAATGCTGACGGAGAAATCAGGATAGCTCAGGGAAAGAGAACCAGACAGTATCTTGTCGTTGGAAATTTCTCCGATCAATAATGATCTAATATCTATTTCCAATTAAGCAATTTGCTAACGGCTCATTCTTCAACCTCCAGACCATCTCGCACTCGCACAAGAAACGCTCTCCAAGCATAATCTCCATCATCTCCCTGGCGCCTACCCAGTCCAGATTTCTGAGATAGCAGAAATGATGGAACCTCCTGAACATCATTGTCTCCGGTCTGTCATACATGCCTCGATGCTTGCATTGCCTAGGGTCATTCTCGTATCCTTCCTTTTGAAATTGATGCTGGGTGGATTTGAGATAAGCGCGAAGATCCTGGATGAAGGTCTTTAGTCGGGCAGGATTCAGTAAGTATTCCATGGTTGCCTCGCGGGATTTGAGTTTCTTGTAAGGGATGGTGAGCATGGGGTGTCTCCTTCTTTTCATTTTGTTCCACTTGAGGCGTCGTGTTATAAGAAATTCACCTTATTTACGACGGGAGAAATTAAATGCTTCACATTGATGATCCAGATGGAGATGGAACTTACGAATGCCCAACATGTAAAGGCACAGGATTTCTTCCAGCGTGGCTGAAGTGTGATGTCTGTCATGGAAATGTGAAGGGCAAAAGAAGAGTCTGTCAAGTAATGACGAAAAGAAAATTAGATTATACATGCTGGGGAACCTCTCGTCCTGATGGGCGTTGTCGCCTAACTAACGTAAGTAAGGCTCGTTGTCGCAAGGACGAACCGGACTTCTGGACAGAAGTTGATTGTGTGTGCAAAAATGGAATGCGCTATTGGGAAAGAGCTAAGGTGTGCTCACGATGCAAAGGCGAAGGCAGACTAGATTGGGTTCAAATGATAACGTCTAAAGCCAGAGATGAAGAAGAGTGATTCCAAACCGGATGGCCATCGTCTTTGAATAACAGTTTATGTGGGCTAAAAAAGAAGAGACCCCGGTTGATTCGGAGTCCCTTCCTGATGGACGAACGTAGTACTGATACGAAAACTACTTCACGGCATCCTTCAGCGCCAGGTCAGCTTTGAAGACTATCACCAAGTATTCGGCATATAAAGATAATTCATTAAATATTTCAAATAAATGACCGATATTGAGACTTAGAGATATCAGAATGCCTCGACTTGGAAAGGAGCGGAAATGGAGCTTCATAATCCTCAAGATTTACTTAACAACAAGGAGTTCTTCGACAATTTACAGCAAGCATATCGTGAATCAATTGTCATGTCTAATGACTGCAAGGCACGGATAGCAAAGATCATGGATAATCTTGACGAAGATAAAATTGAAAAATGGACACCGCTGTTTGAACTTGCCGCCACATGCGCTTATCACGTGCAGGAAGCTGAAAACTG
>Ga0116184_10001320_pt1 | contig 24388 bp, 20 predicted proteins | sample AD_JPNNA5_MetaG_FD_89886 | JGI IMG/M metagenome (GOLD analysis project Ga0116184, IMG submission 89886) | Active sludge microbial communities of municipal wastewater-treating anaerobic digesters from Japan - AD_JPNNA5_MetaG | ecosystem: Engineered > Bioreactor > Anaerobic > Digestate | place... | reverse complement strand
GGATTTTCTGCATAATAGCGTCGGATAAAGGCGGTAAGTCAGCCGCTTGAGCATTTTCTGCGACTTGTTCCGGGCGTTTGGCGCCGGGAATGGCGCAGGTGACTTCCGGGAACATCAGAATCCAGCGCAGAGCCATTTGCGTCATAGTGAAACCTTCCGGAACCAGCAGGCGCAGTTTCTCGATAACTTGCAATCCGGCATTGAATTCCAAACCGGCGAAAGTTTCGCCGCGGTCAAAGGCTTCGCCATGACGATTGAAAGAGCGGTGATCATCGGATTCAAAGGTACTGCTCGGCGAAAATTTGCCAGTCAGCAGTCCGGACGCCAGCGGCACGCGCGCCAGAATCCCAACCTGTTTGCGCTTGGCTTCCTTGAAGAACAAATCGGCCGGTCTTTGCCGCAACATATTGAAGATTATCTGCACACTTTGAACGCCGGGAAATTCGATTGCCTTGAGAGCCTCCTCGACTTTTTCCACACTCACGCCGTAGTAGCGAATTTTGCCGGCTTTGACCAGATCGTTTAGGATGTCAAACACTTCCGGCATATAGTAAACTTCAGTCGGTGGACAGTGTAATTGCAGATGGTCAATCGTTTCCGTCTCGAGATTTTTCAAACTGCGTTCCACGAAACCAGTGAGATTTTCACGATTATAGCCGCCGGCTATATGCGGAGTGAGTCGCCGACCGGCTTTTGTGGCAATATAAAACGGCTCACTTCTTTCGCGACGCAGGCGCGCCAGCAAGCGCTCGCTATGTCCATCGCCATAGACATCGGCCGTGTCGAAAAAATTTACCCCAAGGTCGAGCGCTCGGTGAAGAGCCGCCAGTGATTCCTGATCCCTGACGGTGCCCCACGTTCCGCCAATTGCCCACGTTCCAAAGCTAATGGCTGAAACTTTCCAGCCGGTGCGTCCTAATTCTCGATATTGCATTTTCTACTCCTGATGTTAATGAATGATTTGTAAATAAACTGAAATCAATCTACAGACTAATTTCCATTTTCTTAAAATTAATCAATCATCTGCTAATTTAGTGAAATTTTATTTGGTCGTTAAGGTTCAATTTGTGAATTTTGATGAACAAGAACTAAAAGTCACGAGGCGAAAATTACTTCGATATTCCTGTAATCTTGCGATTTTATATGGATTCACTATTTTTTTTCTATTTTTTTATTGATTTGACAACTAAAAATTACCTAAAATCACACTGTTAAAAATGAGCCTTGATAAAGTAATAAACTATTAAATTGCGAAATTTTTAGTGAACGAAAAAAGATATAAACCAACCCTCAATATGGAAAATCCTTTTCTAAACATTTACTGAAAAAATAAATTTATGCCAATTTAATGAGGAGACCGATTAAATGAAACGTTATATAGGAACGGTATCTAGAGGAATTCGAATGCCGATTATCCGCCAGGGTGATGCGATTGAAGAAATAGTAGTGGCAAACGTCCTCCAAGCCGCCGAAGCCGAGAAATTTTCTATCCGCGATCGGGATATTGTGGGAATTACGGAATCGGTCGTCGCGCGAGCGCAAGGCAATTATGCTACGGCAGATGCCATCGCCACTGATTTGAAGGCGAAATTCAATGGCGACTGTCTGGGAGTTGTATTCCCGATCCTCAGTCGTAACCGCTATGCAATTATACTCAAAGGCATTGCCCGCAGTGCCAAACATATCGTACTGCAATTCAGTTATCCTTGCGATGAAGTTGGCAATCAATTGATGGATCCGGACTTAATTGATAAAAACAACGTTAATCCGTGGAGCGATAATTATACCGAAGCTCAATTCCAACGATTGTTCGGTCAATGCTGCCATCCTTTTACTGGAATAGATTATATTGCTTATTATCGGTCATTGGTAGAAGGAGAAAAGGCTGAATGCACGATAATTTTTTCCAACCAGCCCAAAACGATTCTGTCATACACTAAAAAGGTTCTGGCTTGTGATGTTCATACCCGAGAGCGAACCAAGCGACAGTTAATTGCCGCCGGTGCGGAAATTGTCTATAGCCTGGCTGAAATTTTATCAGCTCCCGTGAACGGTAGTGGCTATAATCCGGAATACGGACTGCTGGGTTCAAACAAAGCCACCGAAGAAATTGTGAAGTTATTTCCCCGTAATTGCCAACCGGTGGTAGATCGCGTTCAGCAAATCTTAAAAGATAAAACCGGAAAGACAGTGGAAGTATTGATCTACGGCGATGGTGCTTTCAAAGACCCGGTTGGAAAAATATGGGAATTAGCAGATCCCGTAGTCTCTCCGGCTTATACTGCAGGTTTGAAAGGTACGCCCAATGAATTAAAGCTGAAATATCTCGCCGATAATCAATTTGCCGGCCTAACTGGTCAGGCTTTAGAAGAAGCGATTGCTAAACAAATTCGGAATAAAAAAGAGAATCTGGTTGGCTCTATGGAATCCCAGGGAACAACGCCGCGCCGGTTGACCGATCTGATTGGTTCGTTATGCGATCTGACCTCCGGAAGCGGCGATAAAGGCACACCGGTTGTTCATATTCAAGGATATTTCGATAGCTTCGCCAGCGAATAAATAACTGGGGCATTGGGCATTGGGCATTGGTAATTGGTCATTGGTCATTGGTCATTAGTAAAGAGGCTGAGTAAAGAGAAAAGAGACTGAGAAATGGAGAAAAGGAGACAGGAGACAGTTTTGCGGAAATTGGTTTAGCTATTTGTGATTTGGAATTTGGGGTTTGGGATTTTACTCATTTAGCGGTTCTTGGCGAACTTGGCGGTTTATTCTTCCAAGACCCAAAACAAAAAAATAAGGCAGAGAAAGGTCATTGGTCATTAGTCATTGGTCATTGGTCATTGGTAATTGGTCACTAGTCATTGGTCATTGGTAATTGGGCATTGGTCATTGGTCATTGGTAATTGGGCATTGGTCATTGGTCATTGGTAAAGAGGCTGAGTAAAAAGATTGAGGTTGAGAAAAAAATTCAAATCTTAGCCTTTTTTCTCTGCCTTGACCTTTCTTTTAGGCTGAGTAAAGAGGAGAAAACAAGAAATAGAAGTAAAAGATCAGAAATGTCACCCTGAGCTTAGACTTTCTTCAAGGCTAAGGATGAAGGAGGGAGAATGAGAGAAATAGAAGCAGGAAACCAGAAATGTCACCCTGAGCTTAGACTTTCTTCAAGGCTAAGGATGAAGGAGGGAGAATGAGAGAAATAGAAGCAGGAAACCAGAAATGTCACCCTGAGCTTGTCGAAGGGTGACGGCTTAAATCAAGTGCAGTATTACCCGGATTATCAACAACTTAGCTTATAAAACAGTAAAATATTGAAGAATTCATAAAAAATTTACTTGACAATTTGGAAAAAGATTTGCATTTTACTTAACCGATAAAGTTAACGGTAAAGTGAAAAAATAGTGAACAAACCGCCAAACAGATCGCCAAACGTTACCCTGGATGATATCGCTCGCCAGTTAAAGGTTTCTAAAGTCACTGTTTCTAAGGCGTTGCGGGATCACCCTGATATCGGCTCAGCCACCAAGCGCGAAGTCCAGGCGCTAGCCGCTAAATTGGGTTACGTTCCCAATTTTATGGCGCGTAATCTTTCAGCCAGAAGTTCACGGACGATTGGTTTGGTCGTACCTAAGCTAGCACATTATTTTTTTGCTACTTGCATTGAATCAATTTACAATGCCGCCAATGCCAGTCAGTACGATATAATCATGACCGTATCCCAGGAAAATCCGGAATATGAACTCAAACACATCCAGACTTTACTGGCGATGCGAGTTGAAGGCTTATTAGTTTCAGTCACCGAGAATACAACTGACACCAGCATTTTTCAAGATATCAAAAAGCGCGGTGTACCGATTGTATTTTTTGACCGGATTCCATTCGGTTTGGAAAGTAATTACGTTGTGACTGATGACCGAGCGGCGGCGGCGCGCTTGACGAATTATGTCATTCAAGCCGGGTATCGCAAAATTGCCCATTTCGCCGGTTACAGTCACACCAATATCGGCTACGAACGTCAGACTGGTTTTCGACAGGCATTATCTGACAATAATTTGCCGATTCGCAAAGATTGGATTATCGAAGGTGGTTTTGGTGAGCGAGCCGGATATGAAGCATTAAAAAAAGTGGCTGAGACTAAAGATTTACCCGAGTTGATATTTGCGGTAACTTTTCCAGTTGCTCTCGGCATTTTCGAAGCCGCTAGCGAACTGGGGCTGAAAATTCCTGGCGATATTGACCTAGTTTGTTTTGGGGGTGGGCAATTTAATCGTTATCTGTCGCCAGCATTGACTTTTATGGATCAACCAGCCAGTACCATCGGTGAGAAAGCCTTTAATTTATTATTGGATGAATTGCATTCGTCGGAGAGACGTAGCGAACAACATATTGTTATTCCATCCCAGTTAGTAATTGGTGAAACCTGTCGCAAATTACAATACAATTATGAGGAGTTATGATTTTACCTTCTGACCGTTTTTTTGATTCTGACCCGGCGATTCGATCGCTGGCACGTGAACTTTACCAGCAAGTCAAGGACTTGCCGATAATCTCGCCGCATGGGCATATCGAGGCTAAAATTTTAGCCGAAAATCAACCGTTTCCGGATCCGACGGCTCTTTTCATTTTGCCTGATCATTACATTTATCGCCTTTTATATTCTCAAGGAATTCCACTGGAATCGCTGGGAATTCCGACTCGCGACGGCACGCCGGTCGAGACGGATCATCGAAAAATCTGGCAAATTTTTGCCGATAATTATTATCTATTTGCCGGAACGCCCACCAGTTTGTGGCTGGCTTATGAATTTAGTGAAGTTTTTGGAGTCACCGAAAAGCTCAACAGCGCCAATGCGATGGCAATTTATGATCATTTGCAAAATCAACTGCAGAAGCCGGAGTTTCGCCCGCGCGCTTTATATGAGCGATTTAATATCGAGGTTTTGACTTCCACTGACGGCGCCACTGATAGCCTAAAATATCATCGCCAGATAAAGGAATCCGGATGGAAAGGAAGAATCGTACCCTGCTTCCGGCCGGACGCTTTATTTAATATAAATGCAGTGGGTTGGCATCGAGAAATCGAGAAACTGGGGGATGTCGTCGGCTATGAAATCAATACTTATGTTAGGTTCATTGACGCTATCGAAAATCGGCGCGAATTTTTCAAGATAATGGGCGCCGTTTCGACTGATCAAGGAGTCGAAAGCGCTTATACTCACCGATTGAGCGCGTCCCAGGCTGAAGAAATTTTTCAACGGGCGCGTAATGGAAAAGCTAGTGCCGAAGACGCACGTTTATTTACCGCTAATATGTTAATGGAGATGGCTCGGATGAGTGTAGCCGACGGTTTAGTGATGCAGATGCACGTTGGCGCTCTGCGAAATCACAATTTGCGGAATTTTCGGCGATTTGGACCTGATACCGGAGCCGATATTCCGGTGCGTTCGGAGTTCACAGTTAATCTCCGCGAACTGCTGAATGAATACGGTACCGATAGCCGTTTGACACTGGTGGTTTTTACTTTGGACGAGTCAACCTATTCCCGCGAGTTAGCGCCACTCGCCGGTTATTATCCGGCTATGAAGCTGGGTGCGGCTTGGTGGTTTCATGACAGTATTCAGGGTATGATTCGCTTTCGGGAAATGATTACGGAGACCGCCGGTTTTTATAATACCGTGGGATTTACCGATGATACGCGATCCTTTCCGTCAATACCGGCGCGGCACGATCTTTGTCGTCGGGTAGATTCTAATTTCCTAGCCGGTTTGGTCGTTCGACACATTATTGATTTAGATGAAGCGCACGTTTTAATCAGAGCGCTAACCTACGATTTGGCAAAAAAAACTTATAAACTCTAAACACATCGAGTAACTTTATGAGAACTAAATTTCTAACAAAAATTGGACTAGGTACCGCAATAATAATAAGTGGCTTTTGCCTGAATGGTTGTGAGTCAGAAGCACGCACCAAAACCATCAAATTGGCGCATGCACTGGATACCTCACATCCCGTTCACAAGTCCTTGGTTTATATGAGCGAACGCTTTGCGGAAAAATCCGGTGGAAAATATCGTATTGATATTTATCCCAGCGGTCAATTGGGTTCGGAACGCGAGTATGTAGAATTGCTTCAGATCGGCAGTCTGGGAATGACAAAGGTCTCGTGCAGTGTGCTGGAAGGTTTTGTGGATAAAATGAAAGTTTTCAGTATGCCCTATCTTTTCCGCGACGACGAGCATCGGTTTAAGGTTCTGGAAGGCGAGATCGGTCGCGAGCTTTTACTCGAAGGGGAAAAATACTGGATTCGTGGATTATGTTATCTGGATGCCGGCTGTCGCAGTTTTTATTCGGTCAAAAAGCCGATCAATACTCCGGAGGATTTACGAGGTTTAAAGGTTCGTACGCAGGAAAGCACGACTTCCATTCAGATGATTCAGGCTATGGGCGGTTCGGCTACGCCAATCGCCTGGGGCGAACTTTATACGGCTCTGCAACAGGGCATTGTGGACGCCGCAGAAAACAATCCACCTTCGTTTTACATATCACATCATCACGAAGTGGCTAAATATTTTGCGCTGGATGAACATACTGCCGTGCCGGATATATTATTGATTAGCACGAAGGTCTGGAATAGCCTGCCCCCGCAAGCTCAGGAGTGGTTGCAATCAGCGGCAGATGAAGCCGCGATTTATCAGCGCGAACTGTGGAAAATTGCCACGGAGGAAGCGCTGGAGGAAGTCCAAAAAGCGGGCGTGGTTGTGAGTTATCCCGACAAACGCCCATTTCAGGAAAAAGTCAAGGACGTTTACGAAAGTTATCGGAACGAACCTGAAATTTATGATTTAATCCAAAGAATTAGAGCGGTGCAATAATGTTAAAGTTACGCAAAATACTCGATAATATTTTAAAATGGGTCGTAGTGGTTTTAATGGCTATCTCGGTGTTAAATGTGCTCTGGCAGGTATTTACACGCTTTATCCTTCATCATCCGAGTTCCTACACGGAAGAACTGGCGCGCTATCTGCTAATTTGGGTTGGTTTACTCGGCGCCGCATATGCCTCCGGGCATAAATTGCACCTAGCAATTGACCTTTTCAGTGCCAAAATGAAAAAAAACAATGCGGCTCGATTGCAGATATTTATCCAGATTTGTGTTCTGTTTTTTGCCATCTCGGTAATGGTTATCGGCGGGTTGCGCCTAGTAACTATTACCTTGACTTTAAACCAATTATCGGCGGCTTTGAAGGTAAAACTGGGCTATGTTTATATGGTTTTACCTATTAGTGGGATATTAATTGCCATTTACTCAATTGTGGAAATAATTGGTTTATTTGGCCAGCTATTTCGACCCGATTCAACAAATAATCTACCTGAAAAAAGGACGGAATACCATGGAGTGGACTGAAGTAATAGTACTAGTTTCAAGTTTCGTTTTTCTGTTATTAGCTGGAGTGCCGATTTCTTTCAGTATTGGTATCGCTACTCTGAGCACTATGTTGCTCAGTATTGATACTCTGCCGGCTCTGACGACTGTTGCCCAACGAATGGCGACCGGTATTGATAGTTTTGCCTTGCTGGCAATCCCGTTCTTTATCTTATCTGGCTTATTAATGAGTCGGGGTGGGATTGCGCGCCGCTTGATTGATTTTGCCAAGGTGTTGGTGGGACGCTGGCCGGGTGGGCTGGCTTATGTCAATATCTTGGCGGCGATGTTTTTTGGAGCGATTTCCGGTTCAGCGGCGGCGGCGGCGGCGGCAATTGGCGGTTTTATGACCCCACTGATGGAAAAAGAGGGCTACGACACCAATTATTCCGCATCGGTTAATATAACCTCAGCTACGACTGGATTATTGATTCCTCCCAGTAATATCCTGATCGTATATAGTCTTGCGAGTGGCGGGGTTTCCATTGCGGCTCTTTTTATCGCCGGTTATCTGCCGGGGATTCTGGTTGGTTTATTGCTAATGGTAGCGGCTGGTATTATTGCCGTGAAAAAAGGATATCGGGGAAGCGACGAGCGCTATACTTTCAAACAAGGTATTATGCGCTTTCTGGATGCTCTACCAAGCTTGATGCTGATTGTCATTGTCATCGGCGGAATTATTGCCGGGTTTTTTACCGCAACGGAAGGTTCGGCGATCGCAGTACTTTATACATTTATCCTGTCGGTTTTGATTTATCATGAAGTCAAATGGAAGGAGCTACCGCAGGTACTGCTGGAAACGGTCACGACGACGGCTATTGTTATGCTGTTGATTGGAACTTCGATGGCTATGTCGTGGATTATGTCTTACGCCAATATTCCTCAGACCATTACCGCTTCGTTAATTGCCTTATCCAGCAGTAAAGTCGTCATTCTGCTGATAATTAATTTGATTCTGCTATTTGTGGGAACCTTTATGGATATGACGCCGGCGGTATTGATTTTTACGCCGATTTTTCTGCCGATAGTAACCGCTTTGGGCATTCATCCGATTCACTTTGGAATAATCATGGTTCTGAACTTGTGCATTGGATTATGCACGCCACCGGTTGGATCGGTTCTATTTATCGGATGTGGGATTGCCAATACCACAATTCCCAAAATAGTAAAGTCAATTCTACCATTTTATGCGGCTATGATTTTAGCTTTGTTATTGGTGACATATTTTCCGCAGATTAGTCTCTTTTTACCACGTTTATTTGGATATTAATTTAAAAGGAGAATGCATTAATGAAAACCAATTTAAATGACAAAACCGTGGTCATCACCGGTGGGTCCGGCATTTTAGGACGTGTGATGGTTTCCGAGCTATTTAAAGCCGGAGCGAATGTAGCGGTACTCGATTTGCGTGAACCGCCGACAACATCTATCCCGACTTCACCAGGTAAAAGCGGTAATCGCATCTTATTTACCCCGACCGATGTCTTAAAGAAAGAAAGCCTACAAAATGCCGCCGCTAAAGTTACGGCGGAGTTTGGACAGGTTGATGTTTTGATAAACGGCGCCGGCGGTAATCGCCCAGACGCCACGACTTCGCCAGAATGCTCGTTTTTCGATTTGCCAGCTGAGGCTTTACGTTTTACAATGGATTTGAATTTGCTCGGAACAATTTTGACCAGTCAGGTTTTCGGCAAAATTATGGCTAAACAGAAGTTCGGCAATATTATCAATATCACCTCTATGAATGCTTTTCGCCCGCTGACGCGCATTCCGGCTTATTCAGCCGCCAAAGCCGCCGTTAGCAATTTTACGCAATGGTTGGCGGTTCACATGGCACAGGAATATTCCCCAAATATCCGAGTCAATGCAATAGCGCCGGGCTTTTTCCTCACCGACCAGAATCGCTTTTTGTTGACGGACAAGGAGACCGGTGAATTGACCGAACGTGGGCGTAAAATTATCGCCGCTACTCCGATGGGGCGCTTTGGTGAACCAGAAGACTTAATTGGGACGCTGATTTACTTGATTTCAAACAGTTCCAGATTCGTAACCGGTGTGATTATTCCGGTGGATGGCGGTTTTAATGCTTACAGCGGGGTTTGAATTTTTCAATTATTAAAATGAGAGGTTTTGTAAAATGAATTACGGACTTAATATTAAACCGAACGGCAGTCTCGATCTGCTATCACTCGGGGCGCTGGTGCATCGGTTGGACCCGGGCACGGTGCCGTTCCGCAAAGCTACCGAATGCAAAATTCACGTCAGCGGTGGTGAATATAATGTGGCGGCTAACCTAGCAGATTGCTTTCGACTGAATACCGGCATTGCGACCGCGATGGCGGATTATCCCATCGGCGATTTGATTGCTGAGCGTGTGCGGGCGATGGGGGTCAAGCCCTTTTACAAACATTTTGCCCATAATGGGGTGAATGGTCCTAATATGGCAACTGTTTACAGTGATCGCGGCTACGGCGTACGCGCGCCGGTAGTTTTCTACAATCGTTCGAACGAAGCCGCCGCTTTGTTAAAACCAGGTGATTTTGACTGGAAGGCGATTTTCGCCGAAGGTGTTCGCTGGTTCCACAGCGGTGGTATTTTTGCGGCACTTTCGGAAACTACCGGGCAGGTAATTATCGAGGCTATGAAAGCCGCTAAGGCGGCTGGTGCGGTCACCAGCTTCGACTTGAATTTTCGCGCCAAACTCTGGAATTTGTGGGGCGGTGAAAAGAAAGCGGTGGAGGTCATTAATGAAATTGTCAAGTATGTGGATGTGTTGGTCGGCAACGAAGAGGATTTACAGAAAGGTCTGGGGATTCCCGGCCCGGAAATAACTGCCAAGTCAAAGCTCGATCCATCGGCTTTTATTGCTATGATTAGCGATGTGGTCAAAAAATATCCCCAGATTAAGGTTGTGGCAACTACTTTGCGGGAAGTTCATTCGACTAATCGCCACAGCTGGAGCGCGGTTGCCTGGATCAATGGCGCAACTTACCAAGCGCCGACGGCGGAATTGGATGTTTATGATCGGGTTGGCGGCGGTGACGGCTTTGCGTCCGGTTTTTTCTATGGTTTATTGAAGAATGTTCCGCCCGAAGAAGCCGTCAAACTCGGCTGGGCACACGGAGCTCTCGTAACGACTTATCCGGGCGATACGACGATGGCAACTTTAGCCGAAGTAGAAAATTTTATTAAAGGCGGCTCAGCCCGCATCCAGCGCTAAACTGTTTTAGGACAATCTGTAATGTTGTATTTTGCAAAATGCTCAGCTGATTACGGACTGACGGAAGCCGAGATTCGGGACGGCTTTTTTTCAGCTCTGGCGAAATTGGGAGCGCGCCGTAAAGTGATAGCCGTTCCGCCGGATTTTACCCGTTTCCATTCTCAAGCCGGTCAACTGACGCGTTTAGCATTTCAATATTATGGAAAGAATCTACAGGCGATTTTGCCGGCGCTCGGCACACATTTTCCGATGACCGAAGCGGAAATCGAGGCGATGTTCGGTGATTTGCCGCGCCACCTCTTCCGCATTCATCACTGGAAAGAAGACCTATTTACCCTCGGCGTGGTGCCCGGTGAATTCGTATTCGAAGTCTCCGAAGGAAAACTGGATTATGAATGGCCAGCGCAGGTTAATAAACTATTAGTCGAGGGCGGCTTCGATTTGATTTTATCCATTGGACAGGTTGTGCCACATGAAGTGATTGGTATGGCAAATTATAATAAGAACATTTTCGTTGGAACCGGCGGCCATGAAAGTATAAATAAGAGCCATTTTTTAGGTGCGGTTTACGGAATAGAACGCATTATGGGACGCGCCGATACGCCGGTGCGCCGCGTGCTGAACTATGCTTCGGATAATTTTGCCCGGCAAATGCCAATCGTCTATGTCTTGACGGTAATTGGAAAAAATAGCACTGGGCAAATGGCTATCAAAGGCTTATTTATCGGCGACGATTATGAGTGTTTCCAGCTGGCGAGCGAACTGTCGCTGACTATTAACTTCGATCTGTTGGATAAACCGCTCAAGAAAGTCGTCGTTTATCTCGATCCGCAGGAATTCAAGAGCACCTGGCTCGGCAATAAAAGCATTTATCGGACTCGTATGGCGATTGCCGACGGTGGTGAATTGATCGTGCTGGCACCCGGTTTACGTGAATTTGGTGAGGATCCGGAAATTGATCGACTGATTCGTAAATACGGCTACCGCACCACGCCGGAAGTTATGCAATTCGTAAAGGAAAATAGTGACTTACAGAATAATCTCAGTGCGGCCGCCCATCTGATTCACGGTTCGTCGGAAAACCGCTTTACGGTAATATATTGCCCCGGTTATATTAGTCGGGAAGAAATCGAAAGCGTCAATTTCCGATATGGCGAATTGGCGCCAATGTTGGCACGTTATGATCCGGCGAAAATGCAGGATGGTTTCAACATTCTACCGGACGGCGAAGAGGTATTTTACATTTCGAATCCGGCTCTTGGGCTCTGGGCTACCAAGGAAAGATTTAATAATTAAATTATAATATCAGGAGGATTTAAAAAATGAATAAAGCCGACATAGGTTTAATTGGATTAGCCGTTATGGGCGAGAATTTGGTGCTGAATATGGAGCGGCATGGTTTCACGGTGGCGGTTTTCAATCGCACCGTCGAAAAAGTGGACAAATTTCTGGCCGGGCGTGGCAAGGGCAAAAATATTATCGGCACTCACTCGATTCCGGAATTTATTGCCTCGTTAAAAAAACCACGCAAGATTATGCTGATGGTAAAAGCTGGCCAACCGGTGGATGATTTTATCGAATTACTAATTCCGCATTTAGAAAAAGGCGATATAATTATTGACGGCGGCAATTCGCATTTTCCGGATACGATTCGCCGCACAAAATATCTGGAGGAGCAGGGTTTTCTGTATATCGGTACCGGAGTCTCCGGCGGAGAAGAAGGCGCGTTAAATGGTCCGTCAATTATGCCGGGTGGTTCACCGGAGGCTTGGCCACATGTCAAGCCGATTTTTCAGGCGATTGCGGCTAAAGTCGAGGACGGCACACCGTGTTGCGACTGGGTTGGTGAAAACGGCGCTGGTCATTTTGTCAAAATGGTTCACAACGGCATCGAATATGGTGATATGCAATTGATTTGCGAAGCTTACCAAATTATGAAAGACCTGCTCGGCTTGAGTTACCCCGAAATGCATCAGGTTTTCGCCGATTGGAATGAGGGTGATCTAAAAAGCTACCTGATTGAAATTACCCGCGATATTCTGGCTTATAAAGATGAAGACGGACAGCCTCTGGTCGAGAAAATTCTGGATACCGCCGGTCAAAAAGGTACTGGCAAATGGACGGTGGTGGCTTCACTGGATGCTGGCGCACCGCTAACGATGATCGGCGAAGCCGTCTATGCTCGGATGCTTTCGGCGATGAAAGATGAGCGCGTCGCGGCTTCTAAAGTGTTGAAAGGACCGCAACCGGAATTCAAAGGAGACAAGCAACAATTCATCGCCGACCTCGGTCAAGCCTTGTATGCGGCTAAAATCGTTTCCTATGCCCAAGGCTACGTTCTGATGCGTATGGCGGCTAAGGACTTCGGCTGGCATTTGAATTACGGCGGCATCGCCTTAATGTGGCGCGGCGGCTGTATTATTCGCTCCGTATTTCTGGGAAAAATCAAAGAGGCATTCGATCAAAATCCCAGCCTGAGTAACCTACTCCTCGACCCATTTTTCAAGGAAAAAATCGAATCGTCGCAAAACGCATGGCGTCGGGTAATTGCTACCGCCGTTACTAATGGCATCTGGGTTCCAGCGCTGGCTTCCGCTTTGAATTACTTCGATGGATTCCGTAACAGTCGCCTGCCGGCTAATCTTCTGCAAGCTCAGCGTGATTATTTCGGCGCACATACTTACGAGCGGATTGACAAGCCGCGTGGAGAATTCTTTCATACTAACTGGACCGGACGTGGTGGAGAGACATCTTCCACGACTTATACGGTCTGATTCATTTCCACGAAGGAGACAGAACGATGACGCTGGCAGATTCGCTAAAATTTGAGAAAAAGCACGACTTTCTGGTCGCGATAGATTCGGACGGCTGTGCTTTCGATACGATGGAAATCAAACACAAGGAATGCTTTATTCCCAATATTATCTATTATTGGAATTTACAAGCCGTTTCAAAATATGCCCGCGCCGCAGCTGAATTCGTCAATCTCTATTCCAAATGGCGGGGGATCAACCGCTTTCCGGCTTTGACGATGACTTTTGACTTATTAATTGATTGGCCGGAAGTGCAACGGCGGGGCGTAACCATTCCCAGAGCTCAGTCCTTGCGAGATTGGATTGCCCGCGAAACCAAACTCGGCAATCCGGCTCTCCAAGCCGAAGTCGAACGGAGCGGTGATGCGGTTTTGAAACAAGCTCTGGCTTGGAGTGAAGCCGTCAATGCCGATATCGCTCGAATGGTTCACGATGTACCGCCGTTTCCTTATGTAAGAGAGTCATTACAGCGTCTTGCCGAAGTAGCTGATGTAATGGTTTGCTCAGCGACACCCACGGAAGCTCTGCGGCGCGAATGGGAGGAACATGACATTGCGCGCTATGTTCGGGCAATTGCCGGGCAGGAAGTTGGCAGTAAAAAGGAGCAGATCGAGCAGGCGGCAAGCGCAAGATATGAACCCCAGAGAATTCTAATGATTGGCGACGCTCTCGGCGATCTCAAAGCCGCCCGCGCTAATTCAGCTCGTTTTTTCCCAATAAATCCGGGACACGAGGAAGATTCCTGGGAGAATTTTTTTAAAAAATACCTGGATGATTTCATCAACGGACAATATTCAGAAGAAAAGGAAGGTTCTCTGATTAGTGAATTTGAGTCGTTTCTACCGGCGTCTCCGCCGTGGAAGAAATAAATTTCAAGACAATTAAAGAGGAGTATATGGAAAACAAAAATGTTTTAGATTTATTCAAACTGGACGGTAAAGTCGCGCTGGTCACCGGCGCCGCGCGGGGACTTGGGCAGGCGATTGCCACGGCTCTGGCTTCAGCTGGAGCCGACGTCAGTTTGGTGGACATTTTACCAACTGAAGAAACTCACGAAACTATTGCTGGCTATGGTCGCCGAGCGCTCAGCCTTACCGCTAATTTGATGGAAAAAGCCAATATTGAGCCGGTAGTTGACGCCACAGTGAAAAAATTCGGCCGCATTGATATTCTGGTCAATAATGCCGGAATTATTCGACGCGCACCGCTGACGGAATTTTCCGAAAAGGACTGGTACGATGTCATTAACCTTAATCAGAATACGGTCTTTTTCCTCAGTCAGATTGTGGCTAAATTGATGATTGCGCGAGGAGAAGGCGGTAAGATTATCAATATCGCTTCACTATTGTCCTTTCAGGGTGGAATTTTGGTGCCGTCCTATACCGCTTCGAAAAGCGCCGCTATGGGATTGACCCGCGCAATGGCTAATGAACTCGCGCCGCATCATATCAATGTCAATGCTATAGCACCCGGCTATATGGCGACCGATAACACCGCGCCTCTGCGTGCTAATCCGGCGAGAGCAGAATCAATCCTCGAGCGTATTCCTATCGGGCGCTGGGGCGAACCGGCTGACTTACAAGGCGTGGCGGTTTTCTTAGCCTCGTCAGCATCCGATTATATGACCGGCTATACCGTGGCAGTTGACGGCGGCTGGCTGGCAAGATAAGTTTGAATATATTAGTGCACACTAACAGCGTTGAGGCATTTTAAAACTGATTACTCTCACGGGGTTGATGTTGTGTCAGATAATTTCTCTATTATCGCATAAAGATCATCTTTTCAGTCGCATTGAATCCAGAAGTTGTTTTCAGGGAATAGAGATATATCCCACTGGGCACTAATTGACCATAGCTATCTCTGCCATCCCAGATGACTTTTTGTATTCCAGCTGGCTGTCTCTCATCAACCAATCTTATTACTTCACGTCCCAGAATATCATAAATTGTCAACATCACTTGTGATTCTTGCGGCAAGTCATAAGCAATCGTAGTCAAAGGATTAAAGGGATTGGGGTAATTATTCAGCAAGCGGTACTCTGAAGGTAAAACTGCAATATCGGCTTCATCAGCAATCGGAGGAGCGCTTTTCTTGATTAATTTCAACTTTTCCGATTCACCCATAGTCTCATATACTATTAGATTCAAATCATCGTCGGGATATTTCTCGATAAACTCTTCGAAATAGGCTTGACCTTGAACGCGATTATCAAGCGCTACATAATGCAGGTAGCCAAGATTGAACAAAGCATTTTTCTGGATAGCTTCATTATCAGCAAACTCATTTTTCATGATGAGATAATTGTCAATGGCTTCCTGAAATTTTCCCGCTCGCATCAATACATAATTCTCCAGTTCTAGGATCTTGGCATAGAGTTCATCCTTCCTGGATAGGTTTTTGCGAACATCATTGTTCAATAAAACCATCTTTGCCTGACAACTCATAACACTCGGCAATGCAGGAGAGAATATACTTCTGTTTGCTCTTATCAGTCTCATTATTTAACCTTCTAACGTATATAGCGATGGCATCTTCATATTTTTCATCGAAGAGGTAATCCAGGGCTTCAATTAATTCGGAATCCAAAAAGTTACTGCTGGCTGAGCCTGTTGGTGGATTTGAGCCGGGCTCATTTAAATCATATGCTACGGTTTTGGCTAATCCGCCCCCTATCGGATCATATGTCAGTGCCGGAATGTAATCAATCGTACCGCCCATAAAGGTGTAAAAATCACCGGCATAATAATAATTCGGATAGGTCGGCGGATAACGGTTCCACCAGTTATACTCGGCCATGACATAACTGTCATAAGTCACTGAAACTTCATAACCAGTGTTATCATGAATGCTGTTATAACCTGCGAGATCTGGGGCACCGATTCTTACATCACTTTCTAAACCGCAGGTTACCCCGGTATAATTTTGAGTTATCAGATTATATCCGGGATGACAACGACGGTCACCAAAAAGAGCTGGACTATTGATAATACAATATACCCCAGCCTGACCATTATTACTGATAACCCGTTGTGTGAAATAAAAACCTAAAAAAAGATGAGCATTAGCTTAAAAATCCTTAAATTATTGTATTATAAATAAATAATAAACAAGGAGATAAACTAATGCACAATCTTAAATCAAACTTCGATCGCATCAAACCAATTATCAAGGAATCACTTGCTAATTTCATCGATTCTAATGGAAATATCAATAAAATTGGTGCGAAACCTAAATTCAGTGATGTTGACCTTATCACATTATCGCTGGTCGCGGAAAGCCTTTCCATCAATAGTGAGAACCTCCTGTTTGCTAAACTGCGATCTGAATATCAAGAGAACTTTCCATCGCTGGTCGACCGTTCCCAATTTAATCGTCGTCGGAAACATCTCGCTAAATTCATTAATATTGTTCGAGAAACCCTAGTTCAAAAACTATTACCGGCTGAAGACACCTTTATCCTCGATTCAATGCCAGTTGAAATCTGCAAATTCACTCGTGCAAAGCGGATTAAAATCTGCAAAGAATCTATTGAAACAGCACCAGAATACGGTTATTGCGCGGCTCAAAACTCCCATTATTTCGGGTATAAATTCCATAGGGTTTGCAGCCTTAATGGGGTCATAACTAGTTTTGATCTCTCCAAAGCCAACCATGCGCTCCAATCAGAAGAATTATCGAAGACAACCGGCATTGTTTCGAAAAGTTCGTAAATGGATTGAAACCTTGTTTTCGCAGTTGGTAGATCAATTCGTGATTCGTGTAAATTATGCCAAAACCTTTGTTGGCTTGGCTACCAGGATTTTGTCGAAAGTGACTGCCTTCACTTTGCTACAGTTCCTGAATTCTATCAATAATAAACCCCTAAATCATATTAAACATGCCCTCGCTTAATTCCACACAACGGGTTTATAGAGAATACATAAGTATAATTTGTTCTGTCTATATTTTATCAATGTAATATTAAAGGGTTCCAGTTATAGTATGTACAACTATCGATAAATTTGATTTCACCGGTAGCGGCTTCGATGGTATACAAATCCCTGTGTAAGATTACATAATAGTCACCATCTATAAATAGTGTTCCGTACGCAATGTATTTACCATCTGGTGAAAACTTCGGATCTTCCCAGCTAAAACCGAATGTACCTCCAGGTTTATCATTAATACCAATCCTTAAAAGCCGGTGAGATATTCCGTTCTCCAAAATAGATAAATATTGATCATAAGTTGAATCTACAGATCCCTCTTTTCCTTCCATGAAACAGATTTTTAAGAAATCCGGTGACCACTTTGCCCTCGGATAACAATATTCTTCATTCCCCAATAAAACCACCTGAATTTCCTTTGTTTTCAGGTTACAAGATTTAATCATATTAATTCCATTGGAATCCCTACAACAGAATAAAAAAACCTCATCTCTGGGATTAAAATCCTGAATCAAATGAGTTCCTACCTGTTCTCCCTGATTATTTAAATCAACAACCAGTTCATTATATGAATTATCGATATTACTTTTATATATCTTGCCATTTTTTTCATATATAAAAGTATAACTGTCCGATAGGAAATAATCCGGGAAATAGTCAATTTTACGGTCATTAGTGCCATCAATATTAATTATATGACATTCTTCAGGATAAGAGATAATATGATATTTATAGATTAATTTCTTACTGTCAGGAGTCCAATAAGGAACAGTTGCAGAATAAATGCTTGAAGAAATAAATTCTATACATGTATCATTAAAGGTATCGTAGAGGTATAGATAATTTTTCAAATGATCAAAAGCAATATACCTACCATCAGGTGACCATGTGGGATTATAATCGACGCCACTCACTTTATCTGTGATGTTATAGTAACCTGTACCTTTATTATTATTCAGGCAAATATCCCATTCTTTATTATAACAGAACGCAAATTGCATGATAAATAATTCGACCTGAAAATTGATGATAGTATCCGATGCAAAATGACAATCATTAAATTGGGTAGAAGAGATTCTAGGCTTTGTCTCAGCTTTATTATTTATCACAACATTATAGGATACTGTTGAAACTGCTTCATCAATCTTCTTTTGGAAGAAATAAGTATTAAAACGTGCGGCATTAAATGATGAAAATGCACCAAATTGGTCATATATACCAAAAACCATTTTACCTACCCTAATTTCATTGCCTGCCTGAAATTTGTAGATATAAACTCCGGTAGATACCTTTTGGCCAAGTTCATTCTTACCATCCCATATAACACTATATACTCCGGGTGATTTGTTATCTGAGATAAACTTCCGGACTTCCCTTCCCAGTAAGTCGTAGATAGTAATTTCTACATCGGATTTGATATTGAGTTTATACTGGATAGAAGTTGATGCTGAAAAAGGATTGGGGTAATTCTGAGCTAATTCAATGTTGGAAGGCAGATTATAATCTAAATGATCAATACCGGTCTTCACTGTCAATCGGTAGTATCCGGAGTCATCGGTGATGGCAGAATATTTTTGAGTAGTGTCGTTCTGATTAATAAAAGTTACCGAAGCGTATCTGACCGGTGTTTGGTCTTTTACAGAGATTTTTCCTTGAATATTGAAAGTCTGAGCTAAGAGGATAGGTGTTGTTGAAAATAGTAAAATAAACGCATATCGAAATATCCAATTTCTTAGTAAATCTCTAATAGATTCTGAATTTTTAAAAAGTAACATATTGACGCCGAGCATTTCCTTTATGACTTCAAATAACCCTGAAATTTAATCTCCTCATTGCTTATCCAATCATCATATTCTCTAAACATTTCATTGTTTCGAAAGTAATTTATCAGGTAAAAAGCCATTTGTCAAATATTATTAATATTCTTTAGTCATGGATAGTTGTTCGCTTAAAAAACAGTTGTTTTCTCGTAAGAGGTAAACCAGGCAACTGATTGGCTGACTGAATAATTAAATCCTCCCGAAGTACAGAAACCCTCGGGAGGGCTCTGGTATTATCGCATAAAGACCATCTTTTTAGTCGCATTGAATCCAGAAGTTGTTTTCAGGGAATAGAGATATATCCCACTGGGCACTAATTAACTATAGCTATCTCTGCCATCCCAGATGACTTTTTGTATTCCAGCTGGCTGGCTCTCATCAATCAATCTTATTACTTCACGTCCCAGAATATCATAAATCGTCAACATCACGTGTGATTCTTGCGGCAAGTCATAAGCAATCGTAGTCAAAGGATTAAAGGGATTGGGGTAATTCTGAGCCAATTCAATATTAGAAGGCAACTTGTAATCAAAATGATCGATCCCGGACGGCACGGTCAATCAATAATAACCACAGGTATCGGTGATGGCAGAATATTTTTGGGTAGTGTCGTTCTGATTAATGAAAGTCACTGAAGCATATTTAACAGGCAAGAGATTGGTAGTTATTACTGAGCCCTCGACAGTTATAGGTTGCGTAAAGGAGATTTTAAAGGTTAAAATAATTAAATAGAAACAAGTTACTATAAACCGAGATAGCCAGTCTCTTCGTGATTTTTGCAGTTTTCGCGCGATAGTCACGCATTCGATTTCGGTCATAACGCTCTGTTCCCAACCTTCATTTCTGTCAGTTTTCATAGCTTACTTTCCAATATAACCTAGCGCATCCCTACAATATTCGGACTATCTAATGGGAGTGCCTCTTAGATAAACGTTTCCTAAACGCCTGTAAAAAGTCTTGAAATTTAATTCCCTTATATATGACTCCCTGTCATTTTAAACACTTCATAATTCTAAAACTAAATTAATAAGCAATAAGTTATCCGTCAAGTCCTTATTCATAAAACAACTCAATGCTCCCCGTACGTACTGCTTGTTTTGTAAGAACCGAATAAATATTATAAATTTTGGTCGCTTTTTGCCACCCTAGCTCAGCTGGTAGAGCAGACGATTCGTAATCGTCAGGTCAACGGTTCGATCCCGTTGGGTGGCTCAAAATATTTTCTTACAGTTTGAAAATTTTTTCAGTTGGCTATTTTTGGATAGTCTTCCCCGCACCACCGCCAACAGTTGTACCTCAGACATTAAATATTAGTTCAATTCAATAATGAAGTTTACACAACCAGATGGATTAATTCTGGCAGAATGGCATAATGGCAGGGCGGAAAGCCGACAATTTCACCATCGGCTTCAATGGGAATATGCTGCCCGGGAGCGTCAAAACTCAGGTTTTGTACCCGACAATACTCAGATTGCGGAGTTTTCAAGATGGTTCCAGAGTAAAGTAAAGGAATCATTCGAAAAGTATGAACGGCATCCATTGCGGCAATCGTAGCAACGTGTAAGAAATGATCATTATAACTAGTTGGCACACCGTAGTTCATACCGCCGCCGAAATAGGGCGATTTGAAAACAGTGATGTTTTTGATTTTTTGGATGGTAAAGGGCTGATTTTCATAGGAGATTCGGCTGTCTATATTTTCGAATTGGATAATGGTCTTAATCCCGGCACTGACCGCCGCCAGATCAATATTAATTCTCTTCAGCAAATTCATCGTTGGGCGTTTCTGGTTGAATTTTTCAATGGAACGACTTATTACTCCAATGCTAGAATTAGCCAAAAAATAGCGCACAACCTTTTCAGCCCGTGCGTTCAGACATTCAAGTTTGCCCACATCAACTAAATAATCCTTGCCATCGGCGATCCGTTGTAGTAGTGTCTGGGGGTTGGGAAACATTTTAGCCACATCGCAACTACTGCCAGCCGTGAGATAAACCAAACGCAAGTCGGGATTCACCGGACGGTCTTTTACAATTATGCCGTTGAGAGCTTCGTTCAAAGTACCGTCGCCACCGAAAACGATGATCCGGTCGGCTCCTTTGGCAAGACGTTCGCGGGCTAAAACCGTCGCATGCCCGTGATATTCCGTGATATGAAAATCTATACTGAACCCAGCCTGGGTTGCGATTTTCAAGAAATCCAGCCAGCGCCGACGGGCTTTCCCACCGCAGGCTTGTAGGTTACAAATGATGGAAATGCTTTTTTTCTTTTTCAATGTAATGACAGATCCTCCCAGATTTGACCTTGACGCAGACCGGAAATTAGCAAGCGGGTTTCGTCGTCTTTTTTATCCGAAGCGATGTAACAATTCAGATGAATTTTCAGATGCGGTAATCCGGATAACAAAGCCGCGAGAGGTGAATTTTGTTGAAAACCGATCCGAAAGAGGCGATACTTACGCTTTTTTTCATTAATTAAATATCGGATTAAATCGCGTGCGGCTGAGGTATGTTCTTTCTCGTAAACGATATGCCGGATCTGTAGTTCAATTAACGGTTCACCCGCCTGCGGAAATATTTTTAAAGGTTTCGATAAGCCAGCTAGCGTTTTTAGCCAGCCATCATATTTTTCGACAATTGTTCTCTTGAAACTGGATTGATCCCACCAAGTCAGTGCCGCAACCGGGCGACCATTTTTTGTGGCAATCAGTATGTTTTCCGAACTAAAATTCGGCTGGTTCAATAAAGCGGAAAGGCGTTTCGGTGTCCATTCGAATGTCAAAGAGTAATTTCGAAAAAAATCAGTGAACAATCGTGTCAGATGATCGAGGTCGCTTTCACGGAACGATCGAATTTGGTAGCCACCAGTAACTTGCGGTCGAAAAAGTGGAAAAATGTAATTGATTACCAACCGATTAATTGGGTGAAAAGGCGGCATACCGACCCGACCAGCTAAAATGGGTGCCATCGCCTCATTGTCAGTCATCGTAATTACTATAGCCATTTCGACGGGAACCGCCCGTAAATAATTGGCTACGGCATTCATCAAGCGGAAGCTGGTCAAGCCTTTACGAGCGGCGGCGGCAACTTTTATTCCGCCGATATAACCAATGCGAGTCGGTTGTCCGGTAAGCAAAACCTCGCGCAAACAACAACCGATCGCACCTACGATAAATCCATCCTGTTCAGCTACAAATACTCGGGCGTCGTCGCCTTGTAAATTTGCCAGTAGAAAATAGTCCGGCGCTCGGTCAACATTGATGATTAGGTGACTTTCCATCGGTGACTCGCGCGCAAGCGCGAGCAAGCTTTGATTGTCTTCATTAGTTGCTAGGCGTATCTTCATTCAGGCTTGAATTAACAAAAATTTTTCTTATTTGGAAAGCATAAAATCGCGGTGGGTTGCAAAGTATCAGGACATTGTATCCACCTTCTACAGATAAACAGGATTAGTGTAGAACAGTTACTTGAAATTCAAAGGCTTGTTGAGCGTAGCGAAACAAGCCTTTGAGAGCTTTTTTTAAAGGGCTTTCTCGCGTATTTTAGCGAGTCTAAAATATCACATCGATCAAATAGAGAGAAAGCCCATGATTGAAATTAACTATTATGAAACCTATTGGGAAATGAAAAATTGTTATGACACTCGCTTTAAGATAGTCCGTTATGCTCAGAATAACAACGTGAGCATGGCAGCCGTTCAATTTGGTACCACCCGCAAGACGGTTAGAAAATGGTTGAGCCGCTATCTGAAAGAAGGAACCGTCGGCCTGATAGATCGTAATCGGCGCCCAAACCAGAGTCCTTATAAGATCGACGCTCAGGAAGAAGAACGCATTCTGGCAATCCGTCGTCGTCAACTTTATCTGGGTCCGATCAGGATTAAAGCCGAGCATGGCATTCACTCCAGCCCAGCTACCATTCATCGGATCATAAAAAACGCTGGCTTGATCCGTCCCCGTAAGCACAAAACCCAGGTCAAACGTGACTTAAGAATCGTGAAGGCCCAAATAAAAGTCTTTGAGAAGATTCAGATTGACCTGAAAGAACTATGCGACATTCCGCACTATTATCCCTATCTATGGCAAAATTACCCCAAATACCAGATCACAGCCCGGGAGGTTCGCGCTGGGCTAATTTATATAGGATATGCTTACGAGAAAACAACTACCAATGTAGCCATCTTTACCTACCTGCTAGGCTGTCATTTGCTTAGTTGTGGTGTTGACTTAAATCAAACAGTCTGGCAGAGTGATAACGGCTCAGAGTTTATTGGCCCCTGGAACCAGAAACATAAACTAACTCTCTACCAACTAATTGTTCAGCAAATGAATCCAGAATCTATCCAAATCCCGGTCGGTCGTAAAACTTATAACAGAGATGTCGAAGCCGCTCACCGCCTAATTGAAGACGAGTTCTATGATATGGTATAGTGAGTCCTTCGAACTATGGAAGATTATCATAATCCCCGTGAACTGCTCTGTAAAGCTTTTACATATAGTGTTTATTTCAACTATAAACGTAAATTCCGCTATTAAAATATGAAAACACCCATCGAAATTCTAAACGACCTGAATCCACCTAATATCAATCCTAACCACATCGGTATTTTTCCGCCTGTCATTACCGATTATCATCTCAACGCTGTTGCAAAAAGTGGATACCATGTCCCTAGATCAGACAGAAAAAAACAAAAAAGCATTGACTTTATAAAAAGAATACCCTAACATTAGCCTGTTCTTTGTTTTGGTATGATTGTTGGATTCATCATTCTCTCCGTTTGATTAATCCATAAGTGAGTGGCTTGTTTTTTGGCATTGTTTGAAGTGTTTCATTTAGACTGCTTATATAAATTGGTACGACGATGTATCACTTGTCTATGAACGATGGCCGAGGACTGATATGTGCTTCAGCTCAAAGACACAGTTCTTGTTTATTTTTGTATATGGAAATCTTTCTTTGCTATTATTGTGTTAAGGATTAAATGGCATTTATTCCTAAACATAGAGTCACTAACATTACTTTTTATCCGTATTCTTAAGTTTTAATATGAATCAAAATTTACATTTTTATATTCTTGTATTTCTATTCTCGTTTTTTTGTATTAATTGTGAAAAAGAGAAATGTCTTAACTGTCCGGAAGACCTTGAACCGGGAAGACGGGATTATATATGGACTGTCGATACTCTCAAAGC
>Ga0116184_10001316_pt1 | contig 24441 bp, 17 predicted proteins | sample AD_JPNNA5_MetaG_FD_89886 | JGI IMG/M metagenome (GOLD analysis project Ga0116184, IMG submission 89886) | Active sludge microbial communities of municipal wastewater-treating anaerobic digesters from Japan - AD_JPNNA5_MetaG | ecosystem: Engineered > Bioreactor > Anaerobic > Digestate | place... | reverse complement strand
GGAAGGGCTCGAACCCTCGACCCTCGGTTTTGGAGACCGATGCTCTACCAACTGAGCTACTGACCTATAATAAAGCCATTACGGCCTTATTTTACTTTTGTTTCCTTATGAAGCGTATGCTTTTTATCCCATTTGCAATACTTCATAAGCTCAATTTTTTCCTGAAGCTTGCGGTTTTTAGTAGTCGTATAATTTCTCCGCTTGCATTCAGTACAAGCCAAAGCTATGATTTCCTTATTTTGCTTCTTTTTACCAGCCATACTTACTCCAACCACTTTGCAAAGTGTTCAAAAATAAAAAGCCCTCGAGCGGAATCGAACCGCTGACCACATCCTTACCATGGATGTGCTCTGCCAACTGAGCTACAAGGGCATTTTGTGGTGCTACAATAGCAATGTAGGGTAATTTTGTCAATATACACTCGTAGCTGAATGAATTCCTCTATTGCATATACAGCGCTGAGTAATTATAGTGACACTATGAAATCTAAACAAGTTATCGAATTGCCATTCCTCCACGACAATCATAGTCATGCTTCTCTGTATGCGGTACTTGCCAGTATACCTGATATATCACACCTCACACGCAAGCAGAGCATGGATTTTATCATGAGTCTCCCAGCTGACGAACTCACCGTAATTCGTGGGTGGCGTACAGCAGAACTATCATTTACCAATCAGGAACGCTCGATTCTTCCACCTGTTTTGCTTATTAATTACAGCCTTCATGGCTTTTTTCTTTCAGACAAAGCCATACCAATTATAGAAGCGCAGCTTCCAGATGTTGCAGAACATGCCGATGACGCACGGTGGCAGGAAATTCATGTTCCTGAAATTTTCGCCACATATTGCGCTTTTGGCACTGCTAGCGCTAATGATTTCAAAACTCTTTTAGCCACACTGGAAGAACAAGGCATAGGTTCTACCGTTGATATGGCTATTTGCACACCAGGCCTTGCCGATATTGTTGCATTTTCCGGACTTTCTGACAGAATCGAATTCTGGGCAAGTCCAGATGTTTATAAAGCAATGCAACTACAAACAAAAAACCTTTGCATGGGGATTAAACTGTTTCTTGATGGTTCCATTGGTGCAATGAGCGCAGCTATTTCTGACACCTGGCCTAATGGCACAAACGGTATACTTACCTATACCGATAATGAACTCGAAGCACTGCTCTGGGAACTGAGCACATTCAACACCGGAATCGCAGTACATGCAATTGGAGAACGCGCGATCGAACAATTTTTGACCTGTGTAAAAAAAATGATCCTACAGGGACACTCTTTCCCATACATTCAGATGGAACATGTGCAATTCATTACAGAAGAACAAATGGAACAATGCCGTGATTTAGGAATAACGCTTTCTATGCAGCCCAATTTCAATGAGGATTCGGTTATTTATGCTGATCGATTATCAGAATACCATCGAAGGCATAACAATCCATTCCGCACACTCATTGACACATTTGGATTCAAACCCGGGAAAGATCTACTGTTTGGTTCAGACGGCATACCACACAGCATCGCATTTGCGTTACAGTGCAGCCTTTTTCCTCCATACCCCGAACAAGAACTCTCGCTGGAAGAATTTGTTGCCGGTTACGGAAAAGCGAAATTTGCGCACACCACTCTCTGTAAATATGAAATTGACAGAAACGCTAACCGTGTGACCATGCTACCTATACACCACTAAAATCCAGTAAAATCACTCTGCACTTTTTACATACTTATTAAAGATCCATCACGTTGTATCATTAGTAATTACGCTACGTAATGCTTTGTATTTGATTATCACAAGCTAATACAAAATCACCTACCGGGGATTTATGCTCGTTTAACAATTTACGTTTCACAATAGCTATCAGTTCATGAGGCATGGTTTTACTCAGTAAACCAAGTTTTTCTAAAATTGCGCATACAGCAAATTTACTCGCATCATAGTTTCCATCTGCAATTTTTAAAGCTAACCCATATGCTCGACCATTAACAATAAATCCTGAACAATAAACACCATCTGCTCCAACTTTAGCCAATCCTTCTGGCGCAAGATACTTTGTCAAAATACTACAAAGACCACCTGTGCCTGCCAGCATATCGGGATAAGCCATCATGGCATCACGTATTACACAGAGCGCATCATCAATCTGCTGATTCCAGGTTCCTGACCCCGTTACCAAATGGCAATATGCCTGTGCCATATTTTTTACCGAAGAAGAGAAAACCGGCACACCACAACCGTCAACACCAACACATAATTTGTTTACGGGAGTTTCATACATTACACTTAATAGTTCTGCTGTACGTTTTTGTAAAGGATGATTCCTATCTAAATACTCTGAATAGTCCCATCCATTAGCGATACAGGAAGCTATCATTCCTGCATGTTTACCAGAACAATCTGAATATGCTTTGCGCGGTGGCAAACCTTTTTTTAATTGCTCTGTACGAACCGCGGTATTTCGTGAATACGTTTGCGGACACTGCAACGCTTGCTCTGTTATACCAATTTTACAGAGTATTGATTCAAGCACCATAACATGTTGCTCCTCACCAAAATGTGATGAACACATGAGCGCTAGTTCTTCTTGAGTAAAATTAAAACGATCAAGAGAGCCCGAAAGTATAACCTCAAGCGCTTGAAACGGCTTCGAAGTTGACCGCGAATATGTTATATAATTATAATCGCCAACCGACTGTATTACAGCACCTTCACTATCGACGAGACAGGCACTGCCCAGATGAATTCTTTCCGGCAGATCCCCTCTGAATACGTGTACCATTTCCTGTAATGAATTACTATATGCCATACTTACACTATAAAATGAAAAGTGAGTTCTTGCAATGAATTATAAAATCATCAGGGAACTTTGAATCCCACCTGCCCTATCTTTTCTCTTCGAACTGTTACTTCAGTAGAATCCGGGGACAGCGAGTAAGCCTGCAACAGATAAAATCGTGCTCGCTGATAATCTTTTTGTGCAAAATAAATGTCATACAGAGCAAGTAACGCATTAATATTTGTGTTATTTTCCACGAGAGCTAACCGAAGTGCATTTATTTTATCATCAATAGTATTTAAAAATTGTGACTGCAGAACATATAAATTGCTTCTGTACATTGATGTTTTGTTTTTTTGTTGAAGCAGTCTGTTTATTTGTTCCAGAATTACCTGTTTGTCTATTTTTTTATCAATCATTATGTACAATTTAAACAAGGATGCTGTTTCGGAATTTGGATCAGCGGCTAACCAGGTATCTGTCAGGCGTTCCGCTGCATCAATTTTTCCAGCCAGACGATATGCTCTTATGATAAGCTCATAATCGACAAAACCTGATGTTACTGCAAGCAGCTTATCAGCATACAAAAGCGCTTCAGCATAATTTCCACGATTGAGCAATAAAGTCAGCATAATTTTAACAACTTGCTTGCTATCTGAGTTTTTTACAATCAATTTCTGCACATACACTAATGCTTCATTTTGCTCTTCAAGCGTACCTGTTGATAGCAAATCAGCAAAATAAACTAACAATTCAAAATTATCAGGATACTGCACAAGCGCAGAGCGTAGAATAACTTTTGCTTCACTTATATTTCTTATAAATTCAGCAGTTATTCTTGCCTGTAAAAGATAATATTCTGCATTAGGCTGATTAACTTTGCTATATGCAGTAAGCAAGGTGACTGCTTCGCGATAATTACCTGCCTCGATCTGGATTCGAGCTTTCATTAATATGAATTTACTATCAAATGTATTTACTTTAAGAACTTCAGCTATAAGAGGATCTGCTTCTTTGTATCTACCCAGTGCGAATAAAGCAAGCGCCCGGTATCGTTTTCCTTCAAGGGAACTTTTGAATTCATATTGAGCTTTATCTAAAAGTTGCAGGACAATCTCAGGCTGATTTGTTTCCAACAGCATACGCATGCTTCCATACAATGCAGGATAACACTGTTCATCCATTTCATATGCTTTTGTATATTGTTTGAGACTATCCGGATAATTTTTTCTCTGTTCTTGAATAATTCCTTCTATTAAAGAAACAATGACCGATTCTAAACCAAATTTTCTAAATTGTTTTATGAGCTGTTCAACATGGTTTATAAGAGCAGTTGAAAGCTGCCTAAAAATGCCAGTCATAGAAACAATATAATCGAGTGGGGTTGCTGTTTCCTGCAATTCAATAAGAATTCCATTTCGTGCATCAATAAAATGTCTTGCTATGGTGTCATCGGAAGCAATAGGATAGACAGCGGTATCAGTACCAGAAATATCGGGATAGATGAGTCGAGCTAACTCAAGAATTAACCACCGATAAAACTGCTTTTTATTATCAGATAAACCAGTATCCCTGTCACATAAATCTTTAGCTTTTAGCAAATCCTGTGGTCCACCACGAATCAATAATAGCTCTAGCGGAGAGGGCACAGTAAAAGATTTCTGAACAACAGGAAGTGCAGTCTCTGTTGCCGTTTTGGTTTTAACTGGTTGGGTCGATACACATGCAGTTAATATGAAAACGATGAGCAATACTGTGAGAAAATTAACTGATACTCTGCAATGGAATTTCATTGCTTTTTTATACCTTCCTGTGATCTACCTACCAAATATAACGCAAGAAGCAGTAACCCACCAATAAAAAACATTGCTGGCCACCAGTAAAAAAGGAAAGTGCGCAGCCTCATAGAGCTATACCCAAATGAAAAAATACAAAAAAAACCACCTAAGCTAATGAATAGCACCGAAATAACCATAAAATTGCTGAAAGCTTTCCGTGTTTTATAACAGCCTGCAACAAAGAGTGATATACCAAATATAATCATAAATATCGGCCAAAATCTTTGTATTTTCAGTCCAACGGTAGCTGTTATGGTTAGAAGAAGCCCACAAAGCATCAGTAGTACCGCTATAAACAGGTACTTTGATTTCATCTCTTTGAGATATACTCCAAAAAGCAGCAGCAAACCTACTAGAGAAACCAGAGAAGCATACCAAAATTTTACAGGATAAATTCCTCGAGCAATAAGGAGAAAATGCAACCCGATAAAAAATAGCAAAACTGCTAAAAAGAGCCTCCATACTGTTTTCAGTTTCATATTTTTCATAATGTACTATTATAGCATATCTAATAATCATATTACTACCGGGATACCTCAGTTACTTAACATAAATGATTGCTTCAATCATTAGTTTATGGTATTTACAATATTGAAAGAGCACTATATCCTTGTGCTCAATATGTTTTTACATACCGATAATTGAGGTAGACAATTCCAGCAATGCAGCAGCGAACACGATATGGTATCGTTTTAATTTTTAGTATCTCAATCGTTATTCTCGTTATTCTCCTGGCATGTTCTACGGGATACAGATATTATAAGTCCTCAGCTCGTAATGAAAATTATTTGAATGAACTACTTACTATGTATAATTCCGGGAAACACGATGAAATTGAACGCTTTTCGATCATTCAGGCAATATCGAGCGAACTCGCTTCACGAGGTGAATCTGAGAAGCTGATTTGTTTTCTTGAAGAAGTTCTGGCAAAAAATCCAGAAGATTCCTACAATGCATATCATGCATTTACCATTGCATCGTTATACATGCAAATGGGTTATCCAAAACTTGCTGCTATTTACTTTCACAGAATTATAAGAAATTTCCCTGACATCGTTGAAAATGGCGAGTCAATTCATTATAGGAGTCTCATGCATTTACTTGCTATTGAAACCAACCCCAGCCTGACTGCTGAATATCGACACGATCTCATTACACACTTTCCAGAAAAAATAAGTAGTTCTTCACAGTACTTTCTGCTTGGAATGGACTACGAAAAACTGGGATTATGGGATAAGGCAATTGATGCATATCGCCAGTTTACCGCTGTATACGATGGCGCTATCATCCCTGGCTATCCTGATGCACTCGTACATGCTCGCAACTATATTAATTTAAGCGAGGCAACGATTGATTGGGGCTATACTTCTCTCGATGATTTACTTGAAGATATCAAAGCAGCGTTACGATCTGGAAGTGCACGTGCACTGGCGAGGCTAAAGGCTAAAGTAGGATTTTTTGTCATGGACTGGTATCAGGAAAACTTTGAGGGAAATAGCCAAGTCCTTTTCGACTTCTCACCATTTATGACAAATGGAAGAATTTTCTACAATGACACTATTGAACCGTATTCCACCAGTAACGAAGTTTATTTAAAAACCAGAGGTTGGTCACTTCAGAGTCCAACCTGGATTCTCTATTTTCGCAAAATACATTGTCCCTTTAATCCGGAGGCACATAACAAATGGGAATGGGCAGGCATTTTTTTTGGAGACAAAATACAAACAAATTAGTATCTTGTACTTTTCTACTATACATATTGACTGTATCAGTTTTACTAAATGCTCAAACACAATCACAAGTCATTGCGGGCGTCTATAACGATACTCAGGTATCGCAACCTCAATCTGCACCACAAAATGCACCCATGACTGTTGAGCCGCTTCGCTCATTCAAAGAAGAAGTAGGAACTGAAGTATCTCACCCTATAGTTTACCAGTCACTTTTTTCAAAGGATTTTCCTGTTGATGATCCGCTCTACCAAAGCTATCTTACTGCATATTCCAGCAAAGGCGGCATGGAATGGATTAACGCAATTTATAAGCGTGCGCTCCCATACGCGCAGTATATTCGTGAACGCATTTTCTACTATCAGCTCCCCGAAGAGTTATTTTTCCTTCCCTTTATTGAATCAGAATTCAATCCCATGGCTGTATCACGTTCTGGAGCGATGGGTTTATGGCAATTTATGAAGAACAGCATTGGAGGCTACAATATCCACATAAATGAGTGGGTTGATGAACGGAGGGATTTTATTAAAGCTACTGATGCTGCCTTAAAAAAACTACAGTGGAACTATTCCTACTTTGGTGACTGGCTTCTTGCACTGGGTGCCTACAATTGCGGTACAGGCGCTATGGATCGAGCTATAAAAAAAGCAGGCACAAAAGATTTCTGGGAATTAAAAAAACTAGGTGTATTACCCAAAGAAACCGCTCATTATATTCCTAAACTGCTGGCGCTCATCACTGTTGCGACAAATTCCCGCCGGTTTGAGTTTGATCCCCCATGGAATCCCCTACAGCAATGGGTAAGCATACCGCTCCCATTTTCTATTGATATTACCATGCTTGCAGAAGCTTGCGGTATCAATGTTACCGTATTAAGACAGGGAAACCCTGAGTTAAAGTACAATGTGACACCCCCAGACAGCCACTATTCCTTAAAAGTTCCCGTAGAGTATGCAGAACAAGTAAAAAAAACCCTTGAACAGGCTCAGGGAAAGCTTATCAAGGTATACATGCATAAAGTGAACACGGGGGACACTCTATCAGCTATAGCACGGCACTATGAAGTTAGCATTAACATGATTGTACGACTAAATCCAGGCTTAAAACCGGACAGAATCCAGATTGGTCAAGTTCTGGTAATACCAGCACTCAAAGACAAAAAACCTTTTGTTAATGAAAAACAAGCAGAATCGCCTGCTGATTTTTCCGGCACCTATGTTGTTAAGAAAGGGGACACTCTTTGGCAAATAGCCTTAGCCTTCAACGTGTCTCCAGAAACACTTGCAGAGAAAAATGGGCTTACCTTGAACTCAATTTTACGTGAAGGAATGGTCCTCAAAGTACCGATACTTAATACTGTACAGCCATGAAGTATTATATGAAACGTCTTGCTGCAACATGTATACTCCTTTTCCTAGTATCCAATGCTGGAATTACAGCACCAGATATACCCATTACTATCAAAACTTCTATTGACTGGAACACGCAAAAGATTATTGTACAAGCTCGTCTCAATATGCAGCGTGCTGGATTTAAAATACCTGCAGGAAGAACCGATGCCGAGCTCTATATGAAAACGCAGCTTCCTCTACTATGTCGAGATACAGTGCTCAGTGTCGCCTTCGATTCATACCGTACTATTCTTGACACACTGAACGATCAGACTATTCGTGCTGCAGATATTGAAGCATACATGAGTTCGTGGACTCAAGTTGCATCATCACTCAGTACTGACCTGACTTATTTAAACATGGAAATAACATATGATCTTATCAAACTGGCGAGTCTCTATATCAAACATACAAAAGCGCTGGATCTTCCTGTTACATTAGACTATGAGCCAACTCGTAATTACAGTGGAATTCTTATCTATGCTAAAGGTTACTATCCAGTTCAAGGAGAATTTGAAACTGGAAAACTTGAACCTTCACTATTCCCCAGAATATATGATGAATCGATGCAATTAATCCTGGAACGGAATTATGTAAACCCAGAAATACTGAGAAATTCCGGTATTTGCGGCTGGGCACAGGACATTAATAGCCCTGATATAGTCTTGAGAACAGGTCAGGACCCGTTGAGGATCCTTGCATATAAAGTTTTTGGAACAAAACGAAGCGATATTATCATTACAAAACAGGATGCACTCAAAATCCTTCTCAATGAAAACAACCGTAAACTTATTGAAAACGGGAAAGTTGTAATTGTTTACGGGAAATAGCCCTCAACCAATTAGCGTGGCGTTACCATTAAATCAGCAAAAACTTTAGCATCTCCTTTTATGTTGCTGATTTTTGCATACTCATTTGGTGCATGCATTGTTTCATCCTGTGTACTCCATACAACACACTGATACCCCTTTTCACGAAGGTACGCACCAACAGTTCCGCCTCCAATGCCGATTGCTCGAGCATCAATATTGTAAATTTTCTTAATTGATTTTTTTAATAGCTGAACTACTTCGGCGTTTTCTGAAGTAGGCGGACTTTCATTGCTCATAACTGCTTCTACCGTAATAGTAACACCGTATTTTTTTTCAACCTGTTCCTTATGATCACGTATTGCTGCTAGCGTTGATTCAATAGAATACGAAGGCAGCATGCGAAGATCGGCATAAAAAACATCTTCACCCGGAACAGTATTGATGTTTGGAACATTGGGATCTTTCTTTGTTGGGACAAGTGTAGAACGCGGTGGGTCAAATAATGGATTTCGCTCAGTAAAAACTGTGTTCTCCATAGCATTGAGCAGGAGAGCAAACTCACAGTTAGCTAAAAAGGCATTTTTCCCATCATCTGGTTTAGAAGCATGACACTGCTTGCCTTTGGTTGTTACTTTAATCCAGCATATATTTTTTTCAGCAACTTCGATTTCAGAACTATCACCTTTACCACCATCGGGTATTATAAACATATCATCAAGCTTAAAAAGCTCAGTATTCTTTAAAAGCCAATCAATTCCATAAACCGAACCAACTTCCTCATCTGCAACGAAGAGCAACTTAACATCATGTTCCGGTGTAATACCATACTCCCGGAGAGCTAATGCGGCAATAACGGAGGAAACGAGCCCCTGCTGATTATCTTCGACTCCTCGCCCTATGATTTTATCCCCCTCAACAAGCACCTTAAATGGATCCTGTTTCCATTGAGCAAGTTCTCCTGCTGGAACGACATCAGTGTGCGCCATAATCCAGAGACGCTTATTATGTTTCTTTCCAGGAATTGTTACTACAACATTAGGACGTTTGCCATGAGAGACTCTCGCATCAGGTGCATCAAAGTGTTCAATGGTCGTAATTCCATGATCCTTTAGCCACTTTTCAAGTGCAGCTACTTTGAGCCATTCACCATCACCACCTGATTCTGGTGCTATTGCAGGGTAAGATGTTAAGAGCGTTTCAAGTTCGATGATAGTGTTATCACTTTTATCGATAAACTGTAACATTTTTTCAACAGATTCCATGAGAGTTTCCTTTATTGATCCGAATAGTCCTATCTCACTCTACTTACAGTGAGGTAAATATACATTCCAGCTCGTTTTTACCAATGTCTCTACATCAGAATAGCGAGCTTTCCATCCGAGGAGTTTCTGTGCTAACTGAGATCCTGCAACCAGTTTTGCCGGATCACCAGGTCTTCTTGCAGTAATAATTGCGGGTATTGGTTTACCGGTTATGCGCCGTGCCTGTTCAAGAATTTCTAAAACCGATAAGCCTTCTTCTGAGCCCAGATTGACGATGAGGCTCGCATCATTTTTTTTCATATAATTTAATGCCGCAACATGTCCTATAGCTAAATCGGAAACATGGACATAATCACGGATACCGGTTCCATCTTTTGTCGGATAATCATTGCCAAACACCTGCAGTTCTTTTCGCTTGCCTGCTGCTACTTCCATGATAACAGGAAGAAGATTTGCCGGATTTTTTTCCAGCCCACGAACTCGCCCCTGAGGATCATAGCCCGCAGCATTAAAATAGCGCAATGCTGCATACCGTATGCCTTTTAATTTATCATACCAGGCAAGAATCCGTTCAATTTCTAATTTTGTAAACCCATAAAAGTTTTCAGGATTGGTAGGATGTTTTTCATCTATTGGCAGATATGATGGTTCTCCATAGACAGCAGCTGAACTTGAAAACACAAAGTATTTTACTCCATGCTCGACCATCGCATTGAGCACATTGATAGTTCCTGCAATATTATTTCTAGCATACTTTTCGGGTACCAGCATCGATTCACCAGCAGCTTTAAATGCTGCAAGATGTACGACTACATCGTACCCCTTGCGCATTTCTTGAGAAAGCGCGTCATAATCCATGATATCGCCCTCTACAAACTGCTCTTCAGGGAAAATATTCTCTTTTGTCCCAGACGAAAGGTTATCAAAAACAGTAACATGATGTCCTGCAGCTAAAAACTCTAAACAGACATGGCTTCCAATATAACCAGCACCACCAAGTATCAATGCTTTCATAGAATCCTCACTCTCTAAGGTTATTTAATTAGGGAATGCTGCTCGAATTGTTAGAAACTGATCAATGTTTTCTAAAAATTTTTGTGCCAATTCGGGATCAAATTGTTTCCCTATGTTATCTTGTATATACTGCAATGCATCCTTTACTTCCCATGCGGAACGGTAAACTCTGTTCGAAGTCAGAGCATCGAACACATCTGCAATTGCGACAATTCGCGCTGATATATCTATTTCTTCTCCTTTAAGACCTTTTGGATAACCCGAACCATCCCAGTGCTCATGGTGCTGTTCAGCTATCGTTAATGCAAGCTTAAAAAGCTTTCGCCGAGAAAATTTCATCATCTCCGCACCATAACTTGTATGCCGTTTCATCTCTTCGAATTCTGCATTATCAAGTCTGCCAGCTTTGTTAAGCACCATATCAGGTATCGCAATTTTTCCAATGTCATGAACAGCGCTCGCGACAAAAATCATTTCGCTCTCTACTTCATCCAGGCCAGCTAATTCTGATAAAAGTCTAGCATACTCTGCAACGCGTTTTACATGATTACCTGTTTCTTGAGACCGCCGCTCTATTATATCACCGAGGGTAAAAATCAACTCTTGATGGTTCCTTTCTATTTCTTGATTGAGATAGATATTTTCAAATGCAATTGCAACGTTCACACAGTAAATACGAATGAGCTCCAGATCGAGTTCATTTAAATTGAAGCACCCATCAAGGTACAAAATATTTTGACTGCCGGATTTTGTTTCAATATACCCAGCATACATGTTAGATTGATAGATTGATTCATGGCTTTTATAAGCACTATAGATAAGCTTTTGGGCTGGTTCGGACAGCACTTCTTCTATCCGTTTTCCAATTCCGTGCTGATAGATACCAGTTGCAGCCAAAATAGTAAATCCATCATCTTCCCGTGCTGCCGTAATACCACTCATGGTTGAGTATATTGCATCATTGTCCATATTGAGAAGACTGCATAGTTGCTCTAACACACCAGATGCAAACTTTTTCAGTGACTGTACCTCAAAAATTCTACTCGATGCATGGATTATTTTTTCGAGTCCTTTTCGGCTTCTATCGATTGTTACAATATCACGATAGGACCGAATAGTTGCTACCATTGTGGTAAAAAGTTTTTGAGCGGTAAGCTCGGTTTTTTCTTTATAATCATTGATGTCATACTCAAGAATGACATTTGATTCTGGTGCTCTTCCCGGTTGTCCTGTACGAAGAATAATTCGTACAAGATGATTTTTAAGCTCTTCTCGAATATACCTAACGAGCTTGAGACCAGAATCATCTCGCTCCATAACAACATCAAGGAGCACAACCGCAACATCATTATGCCGGTTTAGTAAATTTCTCGCTTCTGCTTCAGAATAAGCTGATAAAAATTCCAGTTTTCGATTATTAAAAATAAAATCACTTAACACAAGTTTTGTAACATGATGAACTTCTTCTTCATCATCGACAATTAATACTTTCCAGAGACCTTGTGTTACAGGCAGATCTTTACATGATTCATCTGCAAACATCATGGAATCATTCTGAGTGTTCATTACCATCTCCATCTAATTCTGTAACGACAAGCGGCAATTCTATTGTAAATGTTGTACCTGACTTAATTTTACTTGAAACAGAAATACTTCCGCCGAGCCGCGAAACAATATTACTTATAATAAATAAACCTAAACCACTTCCACCACTATCTCGTTTAGTAGTATAAAATGGTTCAAATATCTTATTTACATCTTCTTCTGGTATACCGCAGCCATCATCTGCGAATTGTAATATAAGTTTGTCATTTTGTATATATGCACGTATAGAAATTTCACCAGCTTGACCATCTGGATACGCATGCATGAGAGCATTTATTAGAAGATTGGTAATAATTTGCGAAAGCATACCGGGGTAGCCTGTCCAAAACAAATCCGCAGGCACTTCAAGATTAACTGTATGCGGAGTTTTCTTTAATTTTGGTCTCAGACTAAATATAATTTCCCCAATATACTCTCTGAGATTGATAGTTCTAAAATCATCTTTATTTTGATCAACTGCTATCTGTTTAAATGACTGCACAAAATCAGATGCTCGATGCAGGTTGGTTATCAAGATACCAATTGTTTCGCCAGCATCATTAAGAAACCGTTCAAAATCGGATCGAGTCAACTTTGATTCAGCTGAAAGTTTCTGTACTGTTTCAAGTCGTTCCATCAAATGAGTAGCAGCAGTTAAGCTAACACCAACAGGAGTATTAACTTCATGTGCAACACCAGCTGTAAGACTGCCTAAGACTGCAAGCTTCTCTGCCTCAATGAGCCTTGCAGTACGTTCTTTTACTAAAGATTCAAGTTCGCTTGAATACTGTTCGATGAGCTCAGCCATTTCGTTAAATGTTCTAGAAAGAACACCTATTTCATCAGCACGATTTTCAATAAGCGTGATACGGGCATCAAAATGCTTCTCCCTAAAGCTATGTACCACACTGCTAATATAGAGTATTGGCTTAATTACAATTCGTCGCAAATAATACAATAATACTAATAGTTCAATAAGTGTAATTCCAACGATACCCAAAAAGATAAAAAACATATCATCTTTGAGCTTTGCAAAAACAGTTGCATAACTGAACCCTATTTCAAGAATGCCAAGCCTATAACCTTCTTTTTTGAGCTCAGCAAATAACGTTTTGTCACCTTTACTGAGAGGTCTTTCCTGTGACTTTACATTGAATTGCTTAATAGTTCCATCAGCGAGCCTTTCCAATCCCCAGAAAACGTTTCCCTGTTCATCCCATAAAATAATATACTGAATACGGCGATCAATTATTTCTGTTCGCATTATAGAATCGACAAGGCTATATGAAAAAAACCACACGGGTTCAAGTATAGCATTTGCAATACGGTCTTTTATCTGTACCGTTTCATTCTGAAGACTCTTCAAAGTAATCTGATATTGCACGTAATATGTCGCAAGTGACACAATGAAAACCAATACAACCATGAGGAATACAGCAATAATAAACACCCGTGTAGAAATAGAGCTAATCTTTAATGGAAAATCAATATTCTTTAACACAAAACAGCCTCAAAGTGTACTGATCTCTACATTCAACTTTGATTGTAGTATATCCTACTATCAAAAAATAGTCTAATCCAAAGCTATTGAGAATAATATGGCATTTTAATAGTCACCTTACAAATGGTTTGATAGTATTGGCCGGGCAACCAATAAGAGAGAATTGTTTTATAAATAAAAGCACGAATAACTACTGCAAGGCTGCAGGTATATAAGGTGTCATTTTCTAGTAATTTGCTTTACATTGATAGCTATTTTAATGCAAAAAAATGCTCACAGCTGCTGTCACCTTTTGTCTTCTTATGGAGCATAAGACAATTACCCTCTCGTTTTACATCAACTTTAATCTGTTTTTTATCTGGGTAATATGTCCGCTGACCTTCCCACTGAATACAAGCATAGCAACGTTTTACTCCAGCTTCTTTCAAATCTTGTGACATTTTTTCCTCCAAAACATTTTTCCAGGAAAATATTCCTACTTTAATTTTCGGTTATATTGAATCTAAAATAAAATGCTTTAATAATTCTGCTACAGCTCCTTCATAATGATTGTTTTTTGCTATATAATCAGCTTGAGCCAACACCTCAGGATTTGCATCATTCGGAGCACATCCTATACCTGCCCAGGCGATCATTCCAAGATCATTCCAGGAATCACCGATAGCCATAGTTTCTTCCTGTCTGATGCCATACTTTTCAGCAATCCACGCTAGTGCAGAACCTTTATCTGCTCCCAGAGGCAACAGTTCTAAGAAATATGGTTTAGATAAAATTAAATGAGCAATACCATCCAGCTGTTTTTTGAGTTCAACCATTACCTTTTTTAATACTTCAGGCTCACCACTTGTAAGGATTTTACTGCGATTTTCAGCCCATAATTCACCATTGTAATTTTGTAATCGGTTTGGTAATCCCGTAAGTGCCGTATCTCTATTTGTCCAATCATTTTTTTCAGTAACAATAATACAATCATCTTCATACACCTGCGCTGGCAATCCAGCAGACATAACTGCATTGACGCATATTTTAACTTGTTCAGGTGTAAACGCATGTTGCTGTATGATTGCTTTACTGTCGATATCCCGAATTTCTGCTCCATTCATGCAAATAATGGGGAATTTTTTACCAATCATTCCCAATTCTTCAGCATAAGGACGCATGGATTGAATAGTTCTGCCCGAAGCAAGAACAACCATTACTCCAGCATTAATTGTTCTAATAATTGTGAGTCTATTTACCGGGGATATCGATCTATCCGGATTAAGTAGTGTATCATCGAGATCAATCGCAACTAAACGTATAGCCATTGGAAGTATAATATACTTGAAAAGTATACTTTAATTCAATGGTATGTAGCGATTCAAGGAGATACACTATTTACAGACCGACATACGATACTGCCTGCTAAGGTAGGTTGATAACCTGCTCATTCCGATATAGTCAAAAACCCTTAGCCTCGTTATTCACACATGTGGTCAGCCCGTTCCTCTGCACAAGGGGATTAATCGATATATCTCTCGTCTCGTACCATCCTTTAGCCCTACCTTATTACACACATCACATGACATTGAAGAGTGTCCCTATAATTTCTACCTAAATAATTCTTACAATTAACTTTCAAGTACTTTCAAGAGTGTCCCTTTAGTAACCCCTTTAGTAACCGAAGTACTGTAACATGGGAGATACCCTAAGCTGCTACTAATTTCTGATCATATGAAGCTAACCTGATGTGCTATGCACGTTTCTTGACTGCTATATACTCATCGACAACTTTTTCCAGGATACCGAGCGGCATTGCTCCGTTTTTGAGCACACAGTCATGGAAGTCGCGGATATTGAAACTGCTGCCTAACTCAGCCTTGGCGTTTTCCCTCAGCTGGAGTATGGTGAGCATACCCATCTTGTACGAGCAGGCTTGACCAGGCATAACGATGTAGCGTTCGATCTCGCTCACAATGCTCGCATGGTCCTGAGCAGAATGAGCTTCCATATACGCAATAGCCTCATCGCGGGTCCAGCGCATTTGATGTATGCCTGTATCGACCACAAGGCGGACAGCGCGGAAAAGCTCGGAGTCATAGGATCCAAGAAGCCCAAAGGGATCATCTTTATATATGCCCATCTCTCGCGCAAGATGCTCCGCATACATAGCCCACCCTTCAGCAAAGGCAGTAAACGGTATCATACGGCGGAAAAGCGGAAGCTTTCTGGTTTCTTGCGCGAGAGCTATCTGGAAATGGTGCCCGGGAATTCCTTCGTGGTAGGCAAGCGTTTTCATGCTGAACTTTGCTATCTCCTTCATGTTGCGCATGTTTGCATAAAACACTCCGGGTCTTCCTCCTCCAATATCTGCAGGCTGATAGTATGCCCCGGGCGCTGTTTTCTCCTTGAACTCAGGGATGCGCTCCACTTTAAGCTCGGCCCTGGGCTGGACGTTAAACCAGGCTGGTAACACAGACTTTACTTCAGCGAGAATACGCTCGTACTCAGCGATGCAAGCTTTTCTGCCTTCATCAGTGTCCGGGAACTGGAAACGCTCTTCCTTTGCAAGCTCAGCGAGTTTTTTCGCTGGCTGTTCTACTGTACCAAAACCCTGTTCACTTAATATCTTGCGCATGGCTGTTTCGATGCGCTCTACTTCCGCAAGTCCTGTGTTGTGTATAGCTTCCGCGTCCTCACTAATCGTGGTATGCGAGTGGAGCAAGTAGGCATAGTACTTATCACCTTGTGGGAGCTTCCAGACACCATCATCATTCGTGGCCTTTTGCCGAAGTGTAGTAAAATATTCAATAAACATCGAGTAAGCAGGATACACCGACTGTTCTATCGCACTTTTTACCATCATCAAGACTTTGTCATGTTCTGGCTGCTTGATATGTGTGAGTTTTTCAAGCTTTCCCTTGAATACCGTATAGAGCGGGTTTTCAACTGCTGGCTTAGCAATAAATTCTTTCATTTCATCGAGCACCCGTTCAATTACAAAACGTGGAGGAAGAATGCCTTTTTGCTCTCTAATCTTGAGTCCTTCCATAACCTGTGAAAATTTTAAGGGAAACTTGTTCAGACGTTTTATATAATTGTAAACTTCGACTCTGCAATTCACAGGATGTATTGTCATCATAAAATTTGGAAGTTCTGATTGTAATCCAAACATCTGGTTTAAGGGATAGTCGTGGTGGCGGAATTCCTCGCCCTGCACCTGGTCAGACAGAAACCATGCGAACACTTCAGCGGAAAGCCTATCTGATGGTTGCAGCTTGGCTAAATTGTAGCTTGCAAACAATTTGTTTTCTCTTTTAATAAAAGCATACATCCTGTCCTGGAAAGCTTCCGAGGCGTCCGAAAATTTAGCATTATGACCATGAATTCCTATTTTCTCAAGGATCCCAATATAGGTAAGGAGTTCCGGACCTTTAAAGGCAAACTTGAGAAAGGTTCTGTTCATGAGACCACGAACCGACCATGGTCGTCCCCAGAAAAATGAGACAAACCAAACTGCTAATACAAGCGCCAGCATTAAAAACCCAATTGCTAAATACATCAATATCCTCCGAAGCTAACAGGATATGCCGGAAGTTCATATGAATCACTTACCGAATCTCATACAGTGTAGCACGAGCAATCGCTTTTAACCATTACTTACAGAAATATTGACCAGTTCTCCAAAAAAAATCCTTCATGTTTAGGGACAAAGGAAGAGTGTCCCTCCTATATTCCCAATGTATTATACCAAAAGAAGAACCTTATTTTTCCTGCAATAGCATTGAATCGTAAGATTTTATGGCACAGAACAACCTTAGTTAAAATCAAATCAGCTTGTTAATTTCGGTCATGCACAGTTCAGATGAAACTGCTTTACCTCAATCCTTTCGAACTGATCATAGAACCGAACCAACATCTTGCATAATTGCTCAATCAGCTAGAATTGCATTTTAATTCTTTAGCACAATAAAAAGATAAAGCCTAGAAAACTTAAGAATAAAATAACCACTTTAGGCACTATTACTACCTTAAGGACAGGCACTGCTGTGGGGCAATTTACGTAACTATTCTAGTAGTATAACTAGCGCTGAATCCTTATATAAATTCCTAATTATAACTGTAAATATCAATGCATTTCACTATCGGTACCTAATAGAAACAGTGTTATATCATCCTCAAAAACCGGATTTTCCATAAACTGAATAAGTTCAGTTAATATTGTATCAGCTATGGTATCGAGGGACAGACTTGAATTTTCAAGCAAGACATGCTTTATGCCCTCGATACCGAACATTTTTTCATGTGCACCACGAGATTCGATTATTCCATCGGTAAAAAAACAAAATATATCTCCAGGATGGAATTCTTCAAGAGTGTCCCTATAGTTAAAATCATCCATTAGCCCGATGATAGGATTGCCTAAAGTTTTCATTTCTGTAAATGAGCCATCAACGTGCGCTATAAGCTGCCCAGGATGACCGGCATTGCAATATTCAATCGAATATTTTTTAAAATCAAGTATACCATAAAAAGCTGTGACATAATGATTTGTAGTTATTACCTTTGAAAATTCCTCATTAAGACTTCGGATTACTTTTGAAGGATGTGTATATTTGGTTTTCAAATAATCAAAGGTACTCTTTATCATCGCTGTTATAAAGGCTGGAGCAATTCCATGACCTGAGACATCGCTAATCATAATGCCAAATCGATACTCATCGATTTGAAAAATATCAAAATAATCGCCTCCTACCATTGCCATCGGTATATAACGATGCGTACATGAAAAATAGGATGTACCGGGATATGAACGTGGCAACATGCTTTTTTGCATTTCTACTGCAAGATTCATCTCGCGAATTGATTGTTTATTACGACGTTCTAACCCATACAATGCTTCTTGAAACTTTATACGCTCATTTTTAATTATTTTTTTTGCCCGCCTATATGCTTTTTTAAAAGATTTAAGCTTTTCCTCTATAGGGCTATATAAAACTAATCTATCAGCTTCTGGAAATAATTGTTTTAAAAGAGTTTGCTCATGAAGATCTTTTTCATGGAGTGTCCCTATAGTAGTCTCATTGAAAATTTCATGCAAGGTCTTGTTTTTAAATTTTTCATAACAACTATTTGGTAAAACTGCTATTATTTGCTGCTCTTTATTTAAAGCAAAAATATATCCATGCAAAGATTGTAGCAATTTTTCAAGAGTGTCCCTTTCGATAAGTTTATCCATATTTTAAATTTTAATATAAAAAACACTAAAAAGAAACACCCTGTAAAAATATGTTGTTAGTTTGTTTATTATGGGTAAGTATTTTTTTTACTTTAATGAGTGTCCCTCATGTTGCCCCTCCCCCTCGTGTTGCCCCTCTTTTTGCAATTTATTGCTCTATGTTGCGCTAAATTGCATATAGTACTTTTCCTTTATTTTTAATACAAAAGGATTCTAAGTGATTTTGAGTGAAAACAAAAACTCTATTTCAATTTTCTGATTTTTTAAAATAACAATATCAAAAATGTAATTTTTTATACAATTCAAATAAGCAGATTAGAAAAATGAATATGATATAAAATACTCAAAAAGCAATGTGAACACTTCATATTTAGTGTGTTTTACTTGCAAAATACTATGTTATATATTTTTTATATTTTTCTATATTACGCTTATAAAAATCATGAACCCAATCACTTATCCAAATGTTCATTACATCAAAAAGATTTATATAAAATGATAATCCTGACCATCCCAATCTAATGGATTTTCTACTAACTCTGCTGAAACAGCGTTTTCGCTTATATAATTAAAACATCTTTCAAAATCAATTTCTTCATTGAGGATTTCGGAAAAATATCTATCACCCCATATATGTCCAGTTCGGCCAAAATGTTTGTTATACCGGATCGTAAAAGTCATAAGAAGTCGTTTCATAATGGTTGGCAATTCCATATCCAATGTTTTGATAATTAGATGAAAATGATTATCCATTATTGAAAAGTGTTCAATTTTAAAACCCATTTCTGCTTGTAGATCCATTAATATCCCCAGAAAAAGGTTTTTGCAGAAAGAACAGCTAAGACGAAACTCCTGATTGTTTATTCTAGCGGTAACATGATATGTTCCTCCTGGAATAAGTTTTCTAGGACTTCTCATTTTTTCCTCCTGAAATAATTTAAATGTTTATTTATTAATCACAATCACATTTCTTCTTGCATGCAATGAAAGTTTAAATTGTACATAAGATTTTACGATTGTATTAACAAGCTTTAGTTCAAACGAATAAAAGCATGGTATGAGACAAAAAATAATAATAAATAGGCATGGGGACACTCCTTAAATCTGCTAGAGATTATAAATATCTCGTATATAACCAATACAATAATTTAGATTTTTTATTAATTTGCCTATAGATGTTATAGAATAAATTATATATTTTTTGTAAAATAGATTTAGTTCTATTAGAGTGGGGACACTCTTCTTGAATGGTATTATTCCATGACTTTTCTATCTGACAAAAGAGAGGTTCAATGCTAATAGAGAATTCTAGTTTCCAAAAACAATTGAAGCATATTAATGTATTAATTTTACAAGAGGGACACTCTTGCAATTTCCTTGCAATTTCTTGTAATTTTGCAAAAGCCCCTCAATAGTTTTCCAAACAGGAGTAGTTATGTTTGAATCCGTAGATCCAAAAATAAATTTCCCAAAAATGGAAGAGGAAATCCTTAAATTTTGGGAAGAGCATAAAATTTTTCAACGTTCCATAAACGAGCGCGAAGGTTCTCCCGAATTTGTATTCTATGATGGACCACCCTTTGCTACGGGGCTGCCTCATTTTGGCCACTTTGTACCAGGCACGATAAAAGATAGCATCCCTCGTTATAAAACAATGAAAGGATTTAAAGTAGAACGCCGTTTTGGTTGGGATTGTCATGGTCTTCCGGTAGAGTATGAAATGGAAAAAGAACTCGGTATCTCTGGGAAAAAACAAATTGAAGACTATGGCATTGCAAAATTTAACGAAGCTTGCCGTTCAATAGTATTGCGATATACGAAAGAGTGGCGTACAATTATGACCCGAGCCGGGCGCTGGGTTGATTTTGATCATGATTATAAAACCATGGATCCAGATTACATGGAATCTATCTGGTGGGTCTTGAAGCAATTATGGGATAAAAACCTGATTTATGAAGGCCACTACATACTTCCATATTGCCCCCGCTGCTCAACAGTACTCTCAAATCATGAACTTCAACTTGGTGGTTACAAAGATGTTCATGATCCTGCTATAACCGTCAGATTTAAGATTACTGCAGTTTCGCATGATAGTAAATCATCAAATACAAATACTTCGGGGACACTCTTGCTTGATAGTTCACTTGCTGATGGATCAACATACTTACTGGCATGGACTACAACACCATGGACGCTTCCATCAAACCTTGCACTTGCAGTAGGTCCCGAGATTGATTATGTGCTTGTACAGGATGGGACTGAACGGTATATCCTGGCTGAATCACGTCTAACTGCTTACTACAAAGACGATGCTCTGCCTACGATTCTATCGAAGTTTAAAGGAAGTTCTCTTGAAGGTATTCAATATGAACCACTCTTCCCTTATTTTGCTGAATATACAAAAAATGGCGCATTCAAGGTACGAATAGCTGACTTCGTTACCACTGAAGATGGTACCGGTATAGTCCACATAGCTCCCGGCTTTGGCGAAGATGATTACAATGTACTTAAAGGTTCTGGTATTCCTATAGTGTGTCCCGTAGATGCTGAATGCCAATTTACAGCTGAAGTTCCTGATTACCAGGGAACATTTGTCAAAGACACTGACAAGTTAATAATAGAACGCCTTAAAAATGAAAAAAAATTAGTTAAGCGAGAACAATATTTGCATGCTTATCCACACTGCTGGCGCTGTTCCAGTCCTCTCATTTATCGTGCTGTATCCAGCTGGTTTGTGAAAATTGATCCTATTAAAGAAAAAATGCTAAAAGCAAATCAGAAAATCTATTGGATGCCAGCACATATTAAAAACGGACGTTTCGGTAAATGGTTAGAAAATGCTCGTGATTGGGCGATAAGTCGCAATCGATACTGGGGCAACCCGCTCCCAATCTGGAAATGTGATGCCTGTGGTAAAACCGAATGCTTAGGCTCACGAGAAGAACTTACAAAAAAAACAGGCAAGAGTGTCCCCGATCTCCATAAGCACTTTGTCGATGAATATACCTGGGAATGTTCCTGTGGAGGGACAATGAAACGGATTCCAGAGGTACTCGATTGCTGGTTTGAATCAGGTTCAATGCCATATGCTCAGGTTCATTACCCATTTGAAAACAAAAAACATTTTGAAGAACATTTCCCAGCAGATTTCATTGCCGAAGGTCTCGACCAGACCCGTGGATGGTTTTATACATTAACAATAATCGCTGCAGCTCTATTTGATAAACCTGCTTTTAAAGCCTGCGTAGTCAATGGTCTTGTTTTAGCAAGCGATGGTAAAAAAATGAGCAAAAGCCTCAGAAATTATACTGATCCCATGAAAGTAATGCAGGAATTTGGTGCGGATGCACTGCGTCTTTTCCTCATGAACTCTGCAGTAACTCGTGCCGATGACCTTTGCTACTCTGATGACGGCGTTCGTGAGGTATTAAAAAATCTCATTCTCCCACTGTGGAGTGCTTATAGCTTTTTTGTGACCTATATTAATCTCGATAGAGTGTCCCCGCCTCAAGCAAAACCGGAAGCTACTAATCCACTCGACCGCTGGATACTTTCATTATGTGAAACAATGGTTAGTAATGTCACTGAAGCTTTAGAAGCATACGATATGCAAAAAGCAATAACTCCAATTATCAATTTTATTGATGCACTCAATAATTGGTTCATTCGTAGATCTCGCCGACGATTCTGGAGAAGCGAAAATGATTCGGATAAACTCGATGCATACGCAGCACTCTACAGAGTGTTACTAAGGCTTATACACTGTCTTGCACCATTTGCTCCTTTTGTAACAGAAAAAATCTGGCAAAATATCCGCCCTGAAAATTCTGCAAAAAGCATACATCTCTCTTCATGGCCTCAGGTTGAAGCATCTTTTATCGATGCAGAACTTGAAGCTAAAATGGCTTATGTGCGACAAGCAGTGGCTATGGGTAGATCGCTCCGCTACCAGCACAACATCAAGATTCGACAGCCGCTCAAAGAAGTTCAACTGGTAACAAAAAACGCTCAAGAAAAAGCCAGCCTCATAGAAATGATGGAAATCATTAAGGAAGAACTTAATGTTAAGGAGGCTATATTTAGAGAAGATGAAGAACAACTGGTTGAGTACAGTGCAAAAGCTAATTTTAGAGTTCTTGGGAAAGAATTAGGTAAAGATATGAATACTGCAGCAGCAATAATCGAAAAATTGGGCAGCAAAGAAATTATGAGCTTATTAGAAGGGAATACTCTTGTCATTGATGTTGCAGGGAAGAGTGTCTCTCTTACCACAGAAAAGGTTATTATTAACCGCATTGAAAAAGCCAATCTCAAAGTTATTAATGAAGGAAGTCTTACTGTTGCGCTCAACACAGATATTTCAGAAGAGCTTTTTGATGAAGGCAATGTGAGAGATTTAATTCGAGGCATCCAAAATCTTCGTAAAGAATCAGGTTTGGCAGTAAGCGATCGTATAAAACTAAATGTATATGGTTCAGAAATATTAAAGCGAAGTTTTGAAAAATTTAAAGATCTTATTGCGTCAGAGACTCTAGCCATAACAGTAAACTGGGCGAAAGAATCCGCTATGACTTCGGTAGAGGCAGGTGATGAATCTTGGGAAATATCTCTATGTAAAGCTTAAGTACTGATTTCCAATAGGGACACTCTAGGTTTTTCTGGGTTTTTTAATCTTTTACACAGCTGGCATTTTTCAATGCAAAATGCCAGCTTTTTTATCGTTCAGCTGCTATTACTTCTTTTTTTCACTACACTATGTTTTTTCAGCATACCAATCGTGCATATAAGGAAATGGAAGTACACTCCGAATATCAGCTAGACCATTCATGGCCATAATAAAACGCTCAAAACCCATTGCAACCCCAGAACAGAGGGGAAAATCATCAAAAAGCTCAGCATATTCAAAATTTACTGCATGTGGTACTTGCTGATTTTGTTTTTTTTCAGCTTCTTTTTTCATGCTCGCAAGTACAGCTTCTTTTGTAGCAGCTTCTGTATAGCAGTTTAGTAACTCGATTCCATTGATATACAATTCCCATCGATCCTTCCATGGTGTTCCAGGTATATTACGAGCCAAACATTCTATTTGTGCTGGATATTCAATAAGCACTAGAGGACGATCCTTGGGCAATTCAGGCTCTATCCACTGAACAAATGCTTGATTAAATAGATCCTCCCACGATGCTTCTTTATTTACAATGAGTCCTTTCCCTAATAATGCCTCTCGTAGAGTGTCCCTGTCCTGTAACTTGATTAAATCTAACTGTGCGAATTCCAACCATGCTTCCTGCATTGTCATAATTCTAAATG
>Ga0116184_10001315_pt1 | contig 24469 bp, 23 predicted proteins | sample AD_JPNNA5_MetaG_FD_89886 | JGI IMG/M metagenome (GOLD analysis project Ga0116184, IMG submission 89886) | Active sludge microbial communities of municipal wastewater-treating anaerobic digesters from Japan - AD_JPNNA5_MetaG | ecosystem: Engineered > Bioreactor > Anaerobic > Digestate | place... | reverse complement strand
TATGGGCTGGTCGCGTTCGCCTCGTCGCTGGATCAGCCGGGGCCGCTCACCCGCGATGTGACCGACGCGGCGCTGCTGCTGCACGTGATGGCGGGGCGCGATCCTCAGGATGGAACGACATGGCCTGCACCGGTTCCCGATTACGTCGCGGCGCTGTCGCTGGATGTGAAGGGCTTGCGGATTGGCGTGCCCCACGAGTATTTCGCCGCGGGGTTGCAGCCCGCTGTCGAACGCAGTGTCCGTGAGGCGCTGCAAGTATTCGTCGCGTTGGGCGCAGAACTGGTAGATGTCCACCTGCCGCACACCGACTACGCGCTCTCGACCTACTATCTCGTCGCCCCGGCGGAGGCCAGCGCGAACCTGGCGCGCTACGACGGCGTCCGCTATGGCTACCGCGCCGACGGCAGCTTCGAGACCATCGGCGATCTGTACGCGCGAACGCGCGGCGCGGGCTTTGGGCCAGAGGTGCAGCGCCGCATTATGCTTGGCACATACTGCCTCAGCGCGGGCTACTACGACGCTTACTATCTCAAGGCGCAAAAAGTGCGCACGCTCATCAAGGGCGATTTCGATGCGGCCTTCGCGGATGTGGATCTCATCGCCGGGCCAACGTCGCCGGGCACGGCTTTTCGCCTGGGCGAACGCACCGCTGATCCGTTGCAGATGTATCTGGCGGACATTTTCACGCTGTCGCAGGCGTTGGCAGGCATCCCGGCGATCAGCGTCCCGTGCGGCTTCGACGCGGACGGCTTGCCGATTGGCCTGCAACTCGCCGCCCCGGCGCTGCACGAAGCGCGTATGTTCCAGGCGGCGTTTGCGTATGAGCAGGCGACAGGCTGGTGGATGCGCCGACCAGAAATATGAAAGTCCGTATCTGTTTTGAAAATGAATTAACGTGACTGACGATGAAACCCAAAGTATACATAGAAACTTCCATTCCAAGTTTTTACTTCGAAATTCGCACTGAGCCAGAGATGGTAGCACGACGCGAATGGACGCGCCGATGGTGGAGTACCATGCGTCAGCATTACGTTCTTGTCACCAGTGCGGCTGTTTTAGATGAGCTTAATAAAGGCGATCATCCAAATAAAACGGCTGTTTTGGCATTAGTTGAACAAATCTCATTGCTCCCTGTTGTTCCCGCGATTACTGAAGTTGTACAAGCCTACATTCAACACCATGTCATGCCGCGTGATCCAGTGGGAGATGCTTTACATCTGGCATTAGGTTCGTATCACAAATGCGATTTTCTGTTGACGTGGAATTGCCAACATTTAGCGAACGCCAATAAGTTTGGGCATATTCGACGGATCAATACGTTGCTAGGTCTATACGTGCCATTATTGGTGACGCCGTTAGAATTATTAGGTGGTGAATCAAATGAAAGATGAAATGGATGCTACAATTGCGCAAATCCGAGAGGTGCGACATCGTATTTCGGAAAGTCTGAATCATGATCCATACCAGGTTGTGATGTATTACATGGAACTGCAAAGGCAATATGCTGAGCGTATGTTAGTTACAGAAATGGAGAGCTTGCCTGAAGAAGCCTTTTCGCAAATGATTAACCAGCCTGTATTGGTTTGAGTGAAACTTATCAATCTATTGACATTCGATTAATGCGGAGGGAACAATGAAACTCGTTATTCCTATGGCCGGTTTGGGCACGCGGATGCGCCCGCACACGTGGACGCGCCCGAAGCCGCTGCTGCCGGTGGCTGGCAAGCCAATGCTCGGCCATATCCTGGAACGCTTCCGCGATTTACCGATCACGGAATATGTCTTCATCGTGGGCTGGCTTGGCGAGCAGGTGGAGGCGTACATCCACGAGAACTACGCGATTCCGGCGCACTTTGTCGAGCAGAAAGAGCAGTTGGGGCAGGCGCACGCTTTCTGGCTGGCGCGCGAGCACCTCACCGGTCCGGTTTTTACGATGTGGGTGGATACGCTCTTCGACGACGTTGATTTCTCCGGTTTGGATGCCGACGGGCTGGACGGCGTCATTTTCACCTACCCGGTGGACGATCCGCGTCGGTTTGGCGTCGTCGAGACCGGCCCCGATGGTTATGCAACCCGGCTCATTGAGAAGCCGGAAGCGGTGGACAACAAGAACGTCCTCATCGGCCTGTACTACTTCCGCGAGGGAGAATGGCTGGCGCGCGTTTGCGAGGAACTGATGGCGCGCAACATCCAGACGAAGGGTGAGTATTATCTGGCGGACGCCATCAACCTGATGCTCGAACAAGGCGCGCGTATCCAAGTGCGTCAGGCCGGCGTGTGGCAGGATACCGGCAAGCCGGAGACGACGTTTATCACGCACCGTTATCTGCTGGAAAACGGCTGCGACAATAGCTTCGCCACCCCGCGCCCCGGCGTGACGATCATCCCGCCGGTGTATGTCCACGCGCAGGCTATCATCGAGCGTTCGGTCATCGGGCCGTATGTTTCGGTTGGCCGGGATGTGCAGATCCGCGACAGCATCCTGCGCGACACGATTGTGGATGAGGGCGTGGAGATTGACGCCGTGATGTTGGAGGAGTCCATCATTGGTCGTTGGGTTCACCTCGCCGGCCGCTTCCGCAGGCTGAACATCGGCGATTCGTCCGTCGAGTTATGAGTTGCGAGTTGTGAGTTGTGGGCTATGTGCTCATTCGCTGATTCTTGATTCTTGATTTGCTGATTCGTTGATTCGCTGATTCTTTATTCTTGAGAGGAATTTGATGACACCGGATACTTTTATTTCTAAGCTCGCCAGGAGCATCCCGCCTTCTGGCATCCGTCGCTTCTTCGACATTGCGGCGACGATGGAGGATGTGATCAGTTTGGGGATCGGGGAGCCGGATTTCGACACGCCGGCGCCGATTGTGGAAGCCGGGATCGCGGCGCTGCAACGCGGGGCGACGCACTATACATCCAACTCTGGTCTGATCGAGCTGCGGCAAGCATTGGCGGCGCATATCCATAAGCTCTACGGGCTGGATTATGATCCCACCCACGAGATTCTGGTGACGGTAGGCGTCTCCGAGGCGCTCTATCTGGCGATGGCGGCGCTGCTGGATCCCGGCGACGAGATCATCTTCGCCGAGCCGTGCTTTGTGGCCTACGAGCCGACGGCGGTGATGGTCGGCGCGACGCCGGTCGCCATCCCCACCACGCCGGAGACGGGGTTCCAGCTCACGGCGGAGATGATTGAGGCCGCCATCACTGAAAAAACGAAAGTGTTGTTTCTTGCCTCGCCCAACAATCCCACCGGCGCGGTGATCAACCGCGAGCGGCTTACAGCTATCGCCGCCCTCGCAGAAAAGTACAACCTGGTGGTACTCTCCGATGAAATCTACGACCGGCTGGTCTACGGCGTGGAACACGTCTGCTTCGCCACTTTGCCGGGGATGCGCGAGCGAACCATCGTGTTGCAAGGCTTCTCGAAGGCTTATGCGATGACGGGCTGGCGTGTGGGCTATCTGCTTGGGCCGGAGACGCTGGTGGCCGAGATGCGCAAGCTGCACCAATACCTGATTATGTCTGCGCCGACGGTGTCGCAGTGGGCGGCGCTGAAGGCGCTGGAAGTGGGCGAGCCGTTCGTCCAGGAGATGCACGCGCGCTACGAACGCCGCCGCAAGTTGATCGTTGGCGGCCTCAACGACATCGGACTCATGTGCATTGAGCCGCACGGTGCGTTCTACGCCTTCCCCTGCATCCAGAGCACCGGTATGGACGACAATATCTTCGCCGAGCGGCTGTTGCAGGAAGAGCGCGTCGCAGTTATTCCAGGGCGAGTTTTCGGGCCGTCCGGCGCGGGGTTCGTGCGGATGTCGTATGCGACGGCCTACGACAAAATTGAGGTGGCGTTGGAGCGCATTGCTGCATTTGTACAGCGCTGCCGTGTCGCGTGAAACGTAAAACGTAAAACGTGAAACGTAAGAGGTCTATTACTCTTTACGCTTTACGTTTTACCCTTTGATAGATTTCGCCACATTGAGGTTTTATGGAATACGAAGCCGTCATCGGCCTGGAAGTCCACGCGCAGATCCACACGCGCTCGAAGATGTACTGTGGTTGCCCGGTGGTGGCGGATACGGGAGACGTACCGCCTAACACGCAGGTCTGCCCGGTCTGTCTGGCGCTGCCGGGGACGCTGCCGGTCGTCAACCGGCGCGCGGTGGAATTGGGCATCATGACGGGGCTGGCGCTCGGCTGCACGATCAATCCGGTCAACGTCTTCGCGCGCAAATCGTATTTCTACCCCGATCTGCCGAAGGGGTATCAAATCTCGCAGTATGAGCTGCCGCTGGCGATCAATGGCGCGTTGGAGATTGAGACGGAGTCCGGCACGCAACGCATCGGCATCACGCGCGCGCACCTGGAAGAGGACACGGCCAAGCTGTACCACCAGGAGGATGGAGCGGCGCTGGTGGACTTCAACCGGGCGGGGGTGCCGCTGCTGGAAATCGTCAGCGAGCCGGATATGCACACAGTCGAAGAAGTCCAGGCTTACGCGACGACGCTGCGCGACGCGCTAATCTACCTGGGGATCAACGCTGGCGATATGGAAAAGGGCGAGATGCGTTTTGAGGCCAATGTCAGCATCCGCCCTGCCGGAACGATCACGTTGGGGACGCGCACCGAGATCAAGAACCTCAACTCGTTCCGCGCGCTGGCGTCCAGCGTGGCGTATGAGATTGAGCGGCAGAAGGCAGTGCTGGCGAGCGGCGGGGCGGTAGTCCAGCAGACGTTGGGGTGGGACGAAGCCGCCGGGCGGACGTATCCCCAGCGCAGCAAAGAATATGCCCACGATTACCGCTATTTCCCTGAGCCGGACATCCCGCCGCTGGAGATTGCACCGGAGTGGATTGCGGCGCTGCGTGCGCGCGTGCCCGAACTTCCGCTGGCGAAAAAACGCCGGCTGATGGCCGAATACGGCATCCGCCCTTACGACGCGGCGCTGCTCGTGAGCGATTGGCGCGTTGCCGATTACTTCGAGGCCGCTGCCGGGATTGCACGTGCGCAGGGCGTCACCGCGCAGGATGTCGCCAACTGGGTTACGGGGGAACTATTCCGCATTTTGAACGCGACGGTCACCCCGATTGACGCCTGCAAAACCGCGCCGGGCCATCTGGCGGCGTTGCTCGCGCTCGTCCAGCAAGGAACCGTCAGCGTGACGGCGGCCAAGACGGCGCTCGGCGCGATGTGTGAGACAGGCGAATTGCCCGGCGCCGTCATTGAGCGGTTGGGACTGGCGCAAATATCGGGGACGGATGCGCTTGCCGTCCTGGTGAATAACGTTATCGCCGCCAATCCAGGGCAAGTGCAGCAATATCTCAACGGCAAAACCAATTTGCTAGGGTGGTTGGTGGGGCAGGTGATGCAAGCCTCGAAAGGCAAAGCCAATCCTCAGGAGACGCGCAGTTTGTTACAGCAGGCTTTAGAGCGTCAACGTTCCGATTGATTGAATCAAACTGGACGCCGGCAGACCGCCGAGTCAATCGTAGAAAAAGCCGGACCTCCAGTCAGCATATAGAAGCATACATCAGAATAAGGAGAGAATCATGGCTCAACATGAAGAAATAAATCCTTTCAAGTTAGCACAAGCACAGTTTGATCAAGTGGCCGAGCAGATGGGGCTGGATCCGGCGGTGCGCGAGATGCTGCGTTGGCCGCTGCGCGAGTTCCGCTTTCAAATCCCAGTGCGCATGGACGATGGCACCATCAAAGTCTTCTTCGGCTTCCGCGTGCAACACAACGATGCGCGCGGCCCGGCGAAGGGCGGCATCCGCTTTGCGGCCAACGAGACGCTGGATACGGTGCGCGCGCTCGCCACGTGGATGACGTGGAAGTGCGCCGTGGCCGACATCCCCCTGGGCGGCGGCAAGGGCGGCGTGATTGTTGACCCGTCCAAGCTTTCGACCAGCGAGAAGGAACGCCTGTGCCGCGAGTGGATTGACGCCATTTGGAAGAACCTCGGCCCGCGCAACGACGTCCCCGCGCCTGACGTAGGCACGACGCCGCAGATGATGGGCTGGATGATGGACGAATACTCCAAGCTGCGCGGCGAATACGTGCCCGGCGTCATCACCGGCAAGCCGATTGGCGGCGGCGGCTCGTTGGGGCGCACGGCGGCGACCGGCTTTGGCGTAGTCGTCACCATCCGCGAAGCGCTGAAGCATTTGGGGCTTAGGCCGGCCGGACGCACAGCCTCCATTCAGGGGTTCGGCAACGTGGCGCAGTACGCGGCCCGGACGTTCATTGAAATGCTGGGTGGGCGGGTCATCTGCGTATCGTGTTGGGATCGGGACGACCGGACGTCGTACACATTCTCCAAAGAGGAAGGTGTTGATCCTTACTTCCTGCAGAGCATCACCGACCAGTACGGCACAGTGGACAAAGAGAAGGCGCAAAAGGCCGGCTATGTCATCGAAGATGGCGACGCCTGGCTGTCAAAGGATGTGGACGTGTTGATCCCGGCGGCGGTGGAAGGCGTTATTACCGGCGACAATGTGGAGCACATCAGCAAACAGGTGCGGATTCTCGCCGAAGGCGCGAATGGTCCGACGCTGTTGGAGGCCGATAAGGTGCTCAAGGAACGCGGCGTCTTTGTGATCCCCGACTTTCTGTGTAACGCCGGCGGCGTGACGTGTTCCTACTTCGAGCAGGTGCAGAACGATATGAATTACTACTGGCCCGAAGAAGAAGTCCTGGCGAAGTTGGATCAGAAGATGGCGAGTGCCTTCAAAGCAGTCCTGGCGATGGCGTTGGAAAAGCAATTGTACATGCGCGACGCTGCGTATTGGGTGGCGATTGCCAGCGTCGAAAGGGCGATGCGCTTGCGCGGTTGGCTGTAGAACGTCGGACTGTCTGCGATGTGGGTGACTAATCCCTGGTGATGCGTTCTATGCCGGTGAGGAAAGCCCACAACAGGATGAAAATCCCGGCGCCGGGCAGAAGACACAGTAGCCCGGTAAAAACGGACGTCCATCCATAAACTAATCCGATAATCACACTACCGACGAGAACAAGCATCAATACAATGGCGACGACCAAACGGCGCTCCGTCTGTCGGCGGTAAGCGCGCATATCGGTCGGCTGATGCGGTTCCTTTTTCATCGTTTTCTCCGAGGTGTAAAAAACCGGGACTCAGTCCCGGTTTTTTTGTACAGGAGTTACGCACTGTGTCATTTTTTGACAGGATTAACAAGATTTCCAGGACTAAAAAAGGTTTTATAGGGACTTTTCCAGCCTGTCAATCCTGTCTAAAGATACGGACTGCGTAACTACTGTGCAGATACGACGCGCGGCTAATAGCGCAGCAGTGCGCCGATGTGCGCGTTGAGCATCCCGTTTTCGACAACTTCGACGGCGCCGCCCTTTTCGATCACCTGGCTGATGACCGCCTCCACCGCGTCGGCGATCTCGCGGATCGGTCCCTGGCAGAAGATGCACGCGCTCAGTTTTTGCGTGGTAAGATACCCGCAACTCTTGCACTGGTAGCCCGGCGCATGATAGCCGTGTTCGACGACCAAAACTTGCGCACGGCCCTCGTGGGTTGCACTGAGGGTTTGATCCAGACCGACAACGCCGTTCATGCCTTTTGCGGCGGCTGTAACAACCGCATCCACCAACTCCCGGTGACGTTTTTCTTCCAAACTCTTGAGGACGGCGAATGCTTCGTCACGGATGGCGTCGTCGCCGGCTTCCATATTGGCGTTAAAGGTTCCCACGACGATCTCTTGCAGTTTGGTAGGCAAGAGTTCGCGGAACTGCGCGACGGTGTGTTCGGCTCCGGCAAGGAGCAACCGTCGTGGATGGTTGTCCTGACAGAAATCAACGAGAGCGGCGGCGATGTCACGCAGATTGCGCTGCACCAATTCGGCCTCTTTGCGTCCAGACGCCTGCGATCCGCCGCGCATCCCGACGACTGACGAACCACGGCCCTTGCGGACGCGCCGCACATCTTCGCCGATGGCGCCCTCCTGGGTGATGAGTTCACCCATCTGGAACAGGAAGAAGCGCCCGCCCTGCCGATCAATCAGGGCGACGGCATAACGTCCGTAGAATCCATCCAGTTCGACGAGGGGTGAAATGTAGGGTTTGCTGGCTGCGGTGATCCCGTTGCGCACGGGAACAGCGAGCGACAGAGCGCGCCAGAGTTGCTCTGCCTGGCGAGAAAACAGCACCAGACCACGGCCGGACCAGTTATATTCCAAATCAACATACCGTTTGACGGCATTGATGTCAGCATCGTCCGCCGCGCCCTCGGCCTGCTTGAGCATTTCGCGCAACATCAACCGATATTCTTCGGCGGAATGTTGCGTGGGATCAACGTTCAGGTATAGACTCAAAATCGGACCTTTTGCTTCGAGAGAAGCCAATTCCTTCAGTGATTTTTCGTCAAACATCGTCTTTTCCTTTCTCCCAATGGATTGGTATAGTGGTTCTTGGGCGCTCCATAACAACACGTTGAAATAGCCAGAAAATCACCTCCTTATGAATGAAGTAGACGCGGGATTATAAACGCGCACTGCGGGTGACATCCTTTCAGATGGCCCGCAGTGCTGTTATTCGTATTGGTAGTGGAATATGCTTCACATTTTTGCATAACCCCACGCTCGGTTGGAAATTTCATCTTCATTGTACGGATTTTTCGTATGGATGTCAAGTGCAATTTGTCCGGTAACTGAATTGACACGAATGTTTCAACTTCTATAATGAGGTTGGAAGTGTGAAAAACCATTCGGGGAAGGAGAATTGACGATGAAAGCGAGAGCCCCTTTTTCCTTTTACGCTCACTGGAGCATTTTGTTGTCCTGGCGGATCGTGACGGCGCTGGTGTTGTGCAGCGTGATGCTGTTTCCTGCGCCGCTTTCTTCCGCGCCGAGTGTTTGGCCCGCGCCTGTGCTACTCGCGCCAGCTAACATGATCACGACGACTGTGCTGAATTACCCGCCGGCCGCAGTCCCTGTCTTTGAGTGGGAGCCGGTGCCCGGCGCGACACAATATCGGATCCAGATTGACGATGACTCGTGCGCTTTTGGCACGCCGATTCGTTACGACCAGGTGACGCCGAATACAAAGTATATCCCTACATCAAATGCTGCTTTTGCCGATAACACCAACTGGTGTTGGAAAGTGCGTGTGGAACAGCCGACGCCGGCCGGCGATTGGTCGGAATATCGACAGTTCACGAAAAATTGGAGTACTACCAGCAACGCGCCGACCCTTTCTGCGCCAGCGGACGGCGCGACCATCGAGTTTTTTGAGGAACCGATCTTTTCCTGGTCGCCGGTTGTCGGGGCGGCCGATTATATCCTCAAAATTGGCAGTACCGCCAATTGCAGCTCGCTGACCGCATATCCGGCAACCCTGGCGACATCCTACAACCTCAGCACGCGTCTGGCGAACGGGAACTATTATTGGTGTGTTGTTCCTCGCAACGCGGCAGGCAACAACGGATTGGAGAGTGAGGTTCGCCAGTTCACGGTGGGATATGCCCAGATACCCCAGTTATTGGAACCGGCGAATAGTTCTGTACCGGTCTACACGCCGGTTTTCCGTTGGACGGCGGTGAAAGGCGCGGTGAAATACAGATTACAATACAGCACCGACCCCAGTTTTGCTTCTAAAACGTCGGTAGACACTACCCAAACCACGTATACCCCGCCTGGCTCTATACCCAACGATCAGACTTATTACTGGCGCGTCGCCGCTGTTTATGGATCGAACTGGGAAGGCCCCTTCAGCGACGTGTGGAATTTCACCAAGCACTGGTATCAGCAGCCGCGGCTGCTGACGCCGCGTCCGAATGAATTAACTAATGTGCCTTTATTCACCTGGACGCCGGTACGCGAGGCGAAGCGCTATCTCTTTGAGGCCAGCATCAATGATCCGGGTTTCGCTGTGATCCATTGGACAGTTGAGACGGCGAATACTTTTTATTATCGCGATGATTGGGATGGTAAAGAATGGAATCAAACCATGTTCTGGCGGGTGACGCCTTACGACAACGCCGGCAATAAGGGCCAGCCCAGCGAGGTAGGCAGCTTTAGGCCGCGTTACGATACCGCTGTGCCTGAAAACATCTGGCCGCGCTACTTCTATACTCCGCCTTTTATTGCCTCTGGATTCTACGCCTCCCCCTACGACATCCCCATCTCCTATGACTACACCGTTGATTCGCCCACGTTCTACTGGTCACGGACCCTTGTGCCTGCTGCTGATCCACGGGTAGAGGCGGCTTACTACCGTCTTGAGGTGGATGATGATCCAAACTTCTACCCTGGTCAGGTCGAATGGACTATCCTGACCGAAAATTGTAGCGCGACGCCCACTGAGGGTAATCCTTTCACTCCCACAGCGGCAACAAACTATTACTGGCGTGTGACGCCTTATAGTGCAGCGGGCACAATCCTCACCAACAGCCTGGACAACCAACCCTGGCTGACTCAGATTGATCTAGCACGTCAGACGCCGCCGGCGGCGACCAGTTCCCCCACTTTGCAGTTCCCTCAAGACGGCGAGAAGGCATTTGCGGTCACCCCGAATTTTGAATGGCTTCCCCAGCAGGGCGCGGTCCGCTATGAGTTTGAACTCAGCGCCGATCCTGCCTTTAGTTCAACCACCTACCTTACGCGCACGATCTATACCCGCCATACGCCAGTCGCTCGTCTGCCCATCGGTACCTATTTCTGGCGTGTCCGTGGTCTGGATAGCGGTAACAATACCGTGGGCGACTGGAGCGCCGTGTGGCGCGTGATCATCAGTATGCAAACGCGCTGGTTCGGCGTCAATGCTTACACCCTGGGCGCTCTGCCGGCGCAGTATGACACAGTGCTGGCGACGGATGCAGTGGATGGCCTGGGCGCAACAGAATTGACGACGCTTTATATGGCGCAAGATAGCACCAACTGGTTTATCGGATTTCACGTGACGCCCACCCTTGGCAGCACGGTATGGTATGGGCTGTACCTGGATACCAATCAGAAAGACGGCAATGGGGCTACCTTTGCGCCGGCCAATCGTCCGGCGCTGACAACGTCCTCATATTTCCAGCCAGAATATGCCATTTACGTGATGTATGAGAACACGGGGTTTATCACAACCACAGCCTATTTGCACTCGTGGATCACGAACACGCTTTCGTGGGATCCCTTAGTGAAAAATCTTGTCAACCCGCAAATAGGGGGCGCGCTTCATTACAACCCGACCGCCGGTTATGTGGAATTGAAAGTCCCGAAGGGCACTATCCTTGATCGCGGGGATAAACCTTTTGCCCTATCGGTTGCTTTGTTTAGCACAACGTCTGGCTCCGCCTTGACTGCATCGGATACGGTTCCCGATAACAGCGCCTCGGCCGGCGTTCTGACCGAGTTCAAGACAATTGGTGATCACGTGACATTGGTTGTGCCGACGGGCGGATTGCCTGGCGAGCGTCCTACACTACCCTATTCCCCCTATGTCTACGCCGAATCGCCTAAGACGGATCTTGTCGCCGGATATAAGGTTGAAGTGGCCCGCGATCCGCTATTTACCAGTGTGTTCCAAACTCTGGAGACAAAGTGCACCGGTTGTGAACCTTACCCTGATCTTTTCCAATACATTTACACTACTCGGAGTATTTACGAAGATAATACCCTCTATTGGCGCTTCTCGATACGGCATAAATTCGATAACGTCTACTACCCCGCCCCGCCCAGCGAACCGCACCTCCTCACCAAAGCCGGCCCGACGCCGGGCAACCTACGCACTGAAGGCAATTACTCAACCCCCCGGTTCATCTGGGACGCCGTAGAAGGCGCGGGGAATTACCAGTTCGAGAGCGCCACCAACCCGGAATTCTCGCAGAATCTGGTGAGTCAAGACGTCAATCATGAGAGTTACACCCCACCGACCGCCTATGTTCCCGGTACGTACTACTGGCGCGTGCGCGCTGAAAACTCGCTCACCCCGGCCTACCTGGGGAAATGGTCGCCGATCAGCATCCTTGTCGTCACTTTACCGCAGACCTCGCTCGTCGAACCGCCGATGGGCGGCGCCGTCCACCGCACGCCTACCTTCAGGTGGAACGCTTCTTTGCTTCCCGGCAATGCGACCACGATAGGCTGGACCGCAGTGAAATATCGCTTGCAGGTGGCTAACAATCCTAACTTCACCAGTCCTATCGAGAACATTGTGCTGGATACTATCACCTGGACACCGACCAAATCATTCCCCGATGGCACGTACTACTGGCGCGTGGCGGTAGTGGATGCCAATAGCAAAGAGGGACCTTTCTCAAGCGTCGCTATGTTCACCAAGCAATATCCGGTCCCCACACTCGTCTCGCCGCTGCCTGGAACGGGTGTGGACGCAGACTTCCCCACTTTTGTCTGGCAACCGGTGAACGGTGCGGCGAGTTACCGGATCGAAATCGCGCAGAATCCGCAATTCTCGCCGCTGCTCGATTCGGCGACGACCAACAATGTCACATTCACGCCGCTGAAAAAATACACGGCCACACAATACTACTGGCGCGTGGCGATGATTGACAAATCCGGCAGCTACGGCCCGTGGACCGATTCTGTGTTGATTGATCCGTATCCTTACGACATCTTTCTGCCGCTGGCGCTGCGCAACTTCAAGAAGTGAGTTATCCCGCCGTTACAACACCGCAGGATCAAGTGCGCTTGATCCTGCGGTGTTTTTTTTGTGGGACTGCAAATAGTATCGGCGTCCCGCACACAGATAATCACCTGTCTTGTTCTTCTGGACTGTACGGCAGCAAGTCCCGCAACGCGACAATCACGTCTTCTCGCACCATCACTTCGGCAGTTCCGTTCTCGTCGTGCAACTGGCTGATGAATTCTCGACAGCGTCCGCATGGCGGGATAATGCGGCCATTCCAGAGGACCGCCACCATTTTCAGCACATGGTTCTCTCCATCGGTCACCATGCTGCCAGCGGCGGCGTGCTCCGCGCAAAACCCCATCGAACTTCCCGTGTCGATGCAGACACCGGTATAGACCTTGCCGTTCGCTGCGAGAAGCGCTGCGCCGACACCTCCCGCTTCTGCGTGGCTCGATAACCGGCGCGGATTGAGGACGGCCTTTGCATAAGCGTACAATTCGTCAAATGTTGTGGACATAGATTACACCTCCGGTACTGTAACATTGAGTTTGCGCGGCTCATGCACTGCAAAACGTAGCAAGAGCCAGCTTATGACGCCGATAACCGCCGCGAGTACAAACATCGCCCGGTAACTCATCGCGCCGGCCAGACACCCGCCGATCAAAGGCGCGATGGCCCCGGCCACTCCTGGAATGGTGTTGGCCAGGCCGATGTATGTGGGGCGATTTTCCGCATCGGTGAACTCGTAGACGATAGAAATGGCGGAGATAAAGATGCCGGCGTCAACCGCGCCGCGTATGAAAAAGATGACGAAAAACCACCACGGGCTGGGCGCAAAAATCGCCAACACGGTCGCCAGGACGCTCAACGTCAGGCAGATCTCCAGGCTCAATTTGTGGCCTTTGCGGTCGGAGAAGAAGCCGAAAAACAGGTTCGCCAGCGCCAACCCCACCTGCAAGGCGATCGTAAAGCCGCTGGCTTGCGCGTCCGGCAACGCCCAGGTCTGCACCGCGTAGACCGTCAGAAAACCGGTCGCCATCCCGCTGAACGTGTAGACGATCTGCGCCAGCAGATACAGGCGGAAGTTGCGGTCGCGCCGCAGGATTTGCGGCAGCGAACGTAGATAGTCCATCTGCGAAACGGGCGGCTTGCTGCTGTGGACGGCCGGCTCGCGCGCGAGCGAGAGAAATATCCAGGATATGAAGATCAGGACAGCAGCGATCCCGAAAGAAATGACGTAGCCCAACGGGAACGCGAATCTGTTGAGCACGAAGGGGACAGCCAGCGCTCCCAAAACGCCGGCGCCGTTGCCGAGAAAATTGGTGATGCCGAAGAAGCGCCCGCGTTTTTCCAGCGGGATGATTTTCGCAATCATATCCTGCCAACCCACGATGATCACGCCGGCCCCAAACTTGTGCCACGCGAATAACACAAAGAAAACCGTCAGAGCTAAAGCTGGACGACCAGTCGCCAGGAAATACGCCGTCGGCGCCAGTAAGAAAATGGGCACCCGTTCGAGAAAGAAACCGATCGTCACCGGGAAGAACTTCTTCTTGGGAGCGCGCTCAACCGCGTTGGCGACGAATAACTGTGGCAAAAGGTGGCCTGCCGTATTGAGAAAAGGGATGAGACCGATCAATAGTGGATTGCTAGTGAAGTGGCTGACGTACAGAGGCAGAATGATTGTGCCGGAGATAAAACTTATCCCGAACCAGAAACTCGCGCCATCCAGCACATTGACCAGGAAATTCCAACGATAATCCCGCTCAACTTGGTGTTGAATTGTGGTGGCATCGAGTGTTTGTTTAGAATTTGTCATATCGCTGTTCAACCTTTCACAGTTGGCTCAAGCAGTCGCGCCTGCATGGCCTCAAGATCAGAGCGGCTTGGCTCTCCCGCGAGAAGGTAGTTCGCTGCATCGAGCCACGCCAGTGTGTCGAAAATAACCTCGCGGGTAGAAATGTATACGCTTTTGAGAAGTATAGGAGGAAAGAGGTATGGCGCAAATGGAATTCCGAAGACAAACCCCAGATAAAATCGGGGCGCAAGCGGGTCGCAATAGTTCTACGGGGGAAGGTAATTGCTTCGAGATTACAAGGCAGATTGTCACTTGCTGGAGCAGGCGCTTTGTACGTAAACTATACACACAATAGCCATTTTCAGTGGAACGATTCGACTATCGCAAGGAGGCTAAACTTGAATACCAAGAGTCAGATTTTGCGTGCGGCGATTATGGAACGACGCGCCGTCGTTGTGCCAGGTTGCTACGATGCACTCAGTGCGCTGGTCATCGAAGCCTGCGGTTTCGAGGCCATTCAGGTATCGGGGTACGGGCTGGCGGCGTCGCTGCTCGGCAAACCGGATATTGGCCTGGTGCAGATGAAGGACATTCTCGATATGACCTGGAATATCGCCCAGGCTGTCCAGATTCCGGTGATGGCCGACGCAGATACGGGCGGCGGGAACGCCCTCAACGCCGCGTGGATCACAGAACGGCTGATTGTGATGGGCGTGGCCGGGATGAACATCGAGGACCAGGTGTTCCCCAAACGTTGCGGGCATATGGCCGGCAAAGAGGTCATTGCGGCGGAAGAAATGGCGGGCAAGGTGCGCGCCTGCGCCGATGTGCGAGATCGCCTGGACAAGGATTTCGTGCTCAACGCCCGCACTGATGCCTTTGGGCCATTGGGACTGGATGAAGCGATCCGCCGCTGCAACATGTACCTGGATGCCGGCGCCGACCTCGTCTTCATTGACGGCATCAAGACCAAAGCCGACATAGAGCGGGCTGTTGCGGCAATCCACGGACCGCTGTCGGTCAACCTGATGGACGCCATCACCGGCATGAAAACCGAACTGGTCCCGGTGCCGGTTTTGGCGCAGATGGGCGTTGGCCGGGTTTCGATTCCGGTGGCGGCGATTATGGTCGCGCACAAAGCTCTGATGAACTTCTTTACAACGCTGCGCCAATCCCCCACCGGCACGCTGCCGGGACAAACCGAATGGGTATCCTCGTTCGAGGAATTTACCGACTTTGTGGGATTGAAAGACTATCGTGCACTTGAAGCGTGCTATTTGCCCGGGCAGCGTTTGGAAACGAAATACCAGGGCGGTGAAAAAATCGTCGGTTAAGGATGGACTTTCCCGCCAGCCGTGGTATCCTACGGGATATGAAAACAGCGGCGGAACACATGCCAGATCAGGCGCTTCATGCCGACACCTGCGTGCATCAGTGGGTAGACCTGGGCACGGACGCCGTCTACTGCTGGCGGCGGCAGTGCCGGCTTTGCGGCGCGATTGAAGGGCAGGAACATACGTTGGTGTATGCGTACACCGTCGTCGGGTGCTGTGCGCATCCGTACCTGTGCGAGGGATGCGGGTATATTCCGCAGTAAATGACGATCGGACGTTTCTACGGCGGCGTTGGGGCCGTGCTCTGGTCCCCGGAAAAACAGCGTTACCTGCTGCTGCGCCGGGCGGCGCACAAGGATTTCGCGCCAGGTGTATGGGAATGTGTCACCGGGCGCGTGGATCAGGGCGAAGGCTTCGAGGCGGCGGCGCGCCGCGAAGTCCGCGAGGAAGTGGGCGTGGACGTTGCCATCGCGTTCATCATCGGGACGACGCACTTTTATCGCGGCGTAGTTGAACCGGAGAACGAATTGCTTGGCGTCGTCTATGGCTGCACGGTGGACGCGACCGCTGCGATCCGTCTCAGCGCCGAACACTCAGAGCAGCGCTGGGTGACATTCCAGGAAGCGAATGCGCTGCTCACGGCCTCTGACCTCAGCACCCAATGGCTGCGCCGTGTGCTGGCGCGCGCAGAAATCATCCGCGGGTACCTCCCGGCATCGTTAGCGCAGTATTATCAAGAAACAGGCTTTGAAGTTGGTTAAACGCTGACAGATTTTCCTGTCTACCGTCTACTAGAAGGAGTGTAATTGTTCCAATGGAACAGTGCCGCTAATCAAAATTCTGCCACAGAGACCACCGAGTACACAGAGTTTTTTCTCTGTGCTCTCTGTGTACTCGGTGGCTATGTAGAGAGGAGGTCTTATGGCTGCCCATGCATTGGCCGGTCAATCTGCTCATCGTGATGTTTTGGCGAACATTCCGCGTTTGGTCGCTGCATACTACACATACAGGCCGGACGTGGCAAATCCGGCGCAGCGCGTCGCGTTCGGCACCTCAGGCCATCGCGGCTCGTCGCTGGAGGGGAGCTTCAACGAGGCGCACATCCTGGCAACTGCCCAGGCTATCTGCGAATATCGCCGGGCGCAAGGCACGGATGGTCCGCTGTTTATGGGGATGGACACCCACGCCCTCTCCGAACCGGCGTGGATGACGGCCTTGCAAGTCTTCGCGGCCCACGGCGTGGACGTGATGATTGATGCAGGGCGGGGCTATACGCCCACCCCCGTCATCTCCTACGCCATTCTGAGCTACAATCGCAGTCGGACGACTGGCCTTGCGGATGGCGTCGTCATCACCCCCTCGCACAATCCCCCCACCGACGGCGGCTTCAAGTACAATCCCCCTACAGGCGGGCCGGCCGGCCCGGAAATCACCAGCATCATCCAACAACGCGCCAACGCGCTTCTGACGAACAACCTGGATGGCGTGCAGCACATTCCGCTGGCGCGCGCGTTGCAAGCCGACACGACGCACCTCTACGACTACATCACCCCCTACGTGACAGACCTCCGTTACGTCGTAGACGTCGAGGCGATTGCCGCGTCGGGCCTGAAAATCGGCGTTGATCCGATGGGCGGCGCTGGCGTAGCTTATTGGGGGCCAATCGCCGAAATGTACAAGTTCAACCTGGAAGTCGTTAATCCCATCGTGGATCCCACTTTTGCGTTTATGACGTTGGATTGGGACGGCAAAATCCGCATGGATTGCTCATCACCCGACGCGATGGCCAGCCTGATCCGCCTCAAAGACCGTTTCGACATCGCCTTCGGCAACGACACAGACTACGACCGTCACGGCATCGTCACGCCCGGCGCGGGTCTGATGAATCCCAACCACTATCTGGCCGTCGCCATCTGGTACCTGTTCCAGCATCGCCCCGGCTGGCGCGCCGACGCAGCGGTGGGCAAGACGCTTGTTTCCAGCGCGATGATTGACCGGGTCGCCGCACACCTGGGACGCCCTTTGTGTGAAGTGCCGGTTGGCTTTAAGTGGTTTGTGGAGGGCTTGTTGGATGGCTCATTTGGCTTTGGCGGCGAGGAAAGCGCGGGCGCCTCGTTCCTGCGGCGCGATGGCACAGTATGGACGACCGACAAAGATGGTTTCATCCTCGATTTACTGGCGGCAGAAATCGCTGCTGTGACGGGACGCGACCCCGGCGAGCACTACCGCGCTTTGACCGCACAGTTTGGTACCCCTGTCTACGAGCGGTTGGATGCGCCGGCCACCCCGGCGCAAAAAGCCGTGCTCAAGGACCTCTCGCCGGATATGGTCAGCGCGCAGACCTTAGCCGGGGACCCCATCACCGCGAAACTCACCCGCGCGCCGGGCAACGACGCTCCTATCGGCGGGCTGAAAGTGCTCACGGACTACGGCTGGTTCGCGGCGCGTCCATCGGGGACCGAGAATCTCTACAAAATCTACGCCGAGAGCTTCAAGAGCGACGCTCACTTGCGCGCGATCCAGGAAGAGGCGCAGGCCATCGTCGCCGCCGCCTTTGAGACGGCTGGAGTCAAAGTGTAATATTTAACTCTCGTTATGTCAACCAGGAAAAGGAAAGCGCAATGGAAGTTGTAACAGAAAATGTTATCCGCGATATTGTTAAAACGACGTTGACACAACTTGCTCAACAAAAAACAATCTATCTGGAAGACTTACTTCATACGGAATTGCAGCTTTTACATCCGATTCCCGTCTTCATAGAAACTGAGGGAGACATTGTCATTGCCAATTACTACGCTACAGAATCTTATGGGTATGGCGATACCGAATACGAGGCTTTAGATGATTTGCGTCTGGAGTTAGTTGATCTGTATGAGGATTTGTTAGCGGATGTAGATCACCTCGGCCCGTTGCCCCAAAAGTGGTGGAATCACCTGCAAATGATTATGCGGCGGAGTGGCTAATGCAACTTAAAAAACGTGAAGCGCAACGTATTTTTGATAAGCTTGAATTGGAAGTGCGTTCTACGCACCATATCATTGGTTGGTTTGTATACAAAGGGCGCAAAATTCTAAAAACCCGCGTTTCGTTTGGACAGGGCGATATACCTGCAACCGTTGTGCACAAACTGCGCGGACAATTGAAACTTAGTCCGGCCGATTTTGCGGACTTGAAGGCCTGTCCGTTAAATCGTGAGGGTTACATTGCGATTTTGAAAGCCAAAGGGTTCATTATAGAAGACGACGAGGAATAGAACATGGGACATACCTTTGCCGAAAAAGTACTCGCCCGCAGAGCCGGGCTGGACAGCGTCGTGCCGGGGCAGATTGTGACGGTGCGGCCCGACAAGCTGCTCACGCACGACAACACAGCGGATATCGCGCGCAAATTCCGCGAGATTGGCGTGGACAAAGTCGCCAACCCGGCGATGCACGTCATCGTATTCGATCACGTCACGCCGGCAGCCAACGAGACTTATGCCATCAGCCACAAGGCCACCCGCGCCTTCGTGGCCGAACAGGGCATCGCAGCGTTCTACGACATCGGCGAGGGCATCTGCCACCAGGTCTTGCCGGAGAGGGGCCACGCCTGGCCCGGTGCGGTGATCGTGGGCAGCGACTCGCACACGCCGACGCACGGCGCATTTGGCGCGTTCGCGGCGGGCATCGGGCGCACCGAAGCCGCTGCCGTGACCGCGACCGGCTCCATCTGGCTGCGCGTGCCGGAGACGTTGCGCATTGTGCTCAACGGCATACTCCCGCCGCGCGTTTCTGCCAAAGATGTGATTCTGCGCATCATCGGCGATCTGCGCGCGGATGGCGCGGATTACTGCTCCGTGGAGTTCGCGGGCGAGGCCATCCGCAGGATGAGCATTGCCGGGCGCATGGTGCTGTGCAATATGGCTGCCGAGATGGGCGCGAAAAATGCTGTTGTGGAGGCGGACGAAACGACGCTAGAATGGCTGGCCGGTCGCACGCCCTGGGATATGGAAACGCTGCGTTGTTGGGCCGCCGAATTCCGCAGTGATCCAGATGCCGTCTACGCGCGCGTCATCGAGTACGACGTGAGCGACCTCGCGCCGCAAATCGCCAAGCCGCACACCGTTGATAACGTCGCGCCGGTGACGGACGTATTGGGGGTGAAAATTGACCAGGTGCTGATCGGCACATGCACCAACGGGCGGCTGGAAGACCTGGAAGCGGCAGCCGACCTCCTGCGCGGCAAACATATCGCGCCGGGCGTGCGGTTGTTGGTATTGCCGGCCTCGCGTGAAATTTTGCTGGCGGCCATCGAACGCGGCGTCATTGCCGATTTGGTGGCGGCGGGCGCGACGCTGCTCAATCCCGGCTGCGGCCCGTGCCTGGGCGCACACGAGGGCTGCATGGCCCCCGGCGAAGTGACGATTTCGACGGCGAATCGTAACTTCAAAGGGCGGATGGGATCGAAGGAAGCGTTCACCTACCTGGGCAGCCCGGCGACGGTGGCGGCGTCGGCGCTGGCGGGGGTGATTGCGGATCCGCGGGCAGTGTGATTTTCATTTTCCCGAACTGATTTGCAGTTTTTTAGGAAAAGCTTATAATATCTTTACATACGCAAAAGCGTTGAGCGGGACGAGTATCCGGCGGACAGCGCCAGAGAATGGAGGTCACCGACTGAGAGCCTCCTCCGTGGAATCAGCGGTCAGATTCCCGAACCCGGTGAAAACCCCCCGCGAGTGAGGTCTGGAAAGGGAAACCAGCGCGCCAAGTATAGACCTCCGGGCAAGCCCGTTATCGCTGTCAAAGTGCCGGTTGCGCAGCGACCGGAATTTGGGTGGAACCACGCAGCGCCCCGCGTCCCAAGAGACACGGGGCGTTTTCTGTTTTGGGGAAAGGAGAAATGAGTAAAGAGTAATGGGGGACTGTTTTTTCAGCATCCATTACCAATTTCTGATTACTCATTTCCCATTTCTCATTACGCTTTACTATTTTTTAGGAGGTGTGCTATGAACGCTGTAAATTCTGAAGCTTATCACGAGAGTCAGTTGTACCGGATCCGGCACTCGACCGCGCACTTGATGGCGGCGGCAGTGCTGGAAATGTTCCCGGAAGGGAAAGTCGCCATCGGCCCGCCCATCGAGAACGGCTTCTACTATGACTTCGATCTGCCGCGCGCGCTCACGCCGGAAGATCTGGAGAAGCTCGAGTCGCGTATGCGAGCCTTGATCGCCTCGCGCTGCGACTTCGTCTACCAGGAGATCACCCCGGAGGAGGGCAAGGCGCTCTTCGCCGACCAGCCGTACAAGCTGGAATTGATTGACGGTATCCTGGCTGGCGGGGTGGACGAGGACGGCAACCCCGTGAGCGAAGCGCCGGTGCTCTCGATCTACAAGAGCGGCATCTTCACCGACCTGTGCCGCGGGCCGCACGTGCAAAACTCGCGCGAGATCAACCCGCAGGCCGTCAAGCTGCTCAACGTCGCCGGGGCGTACTGGCGCGGCGACGAGAAGCGCCCGATGCTGCAACGCATCTACGGGACGGCGTTCGAGTCCCCCAAAGAACTCAAAGAGCATCTGGACTGGCTCGAAGAGGTGAAGAAGCGCGACCACCGGCGGCTGATCCGCGAACTCGACCTGGTCTCCTTCCACGAAGAGGCCGGGCCGGGGCTGGCCTACTGGCATCCGCGCGGCGCGATCATGCGCAAGACCATCGAGGATTTCTGGCGGGACCGTCACCTCGAAGGCGGCTACGACTTCGTCTACACGCCGCACATCGGCAAGGCGTGGTTGTGGGAGACGTCGGGCCACCTGGATTTCTACAAGGAGAGCATGTACTCGTCAATGGATGTGGACGGGCAGGACTACTACATCAAGCCGATGAACTGCCCCTTCCACATCCTGATCTATAAGACGAGCCTGCGCTCCTACCGCGAGCTGCCGCTGCGTTGGGCGGAACTCGGCACGGTCTACCGCTACGAGAAGAGCGGCGTGCTCCACGGGCTGATGCGCGTGCGCGGCTTCACGCAAGACGACGCACACATCATCTGCACGCCGGAGCAGATCGAGGGCGAGGCGCTGCGCGTGCTGCGCTTCTCGCTGGCGATGCTGCGCGCGTTCGGGTTCGAGCAGATCGAGGCGTATCTCTCGACGCGCCCGGAGAAGGCGGTGGGCGAACCGGCGCGCTGGGAACAGGCGCAGGAATCGCTGCTGCGCGCCATCAACGCCGAGGGGCTGGTCTACCAGATCGATGAGGGCGGCGGCGCGTTCTACGGCCCGAAGATCGACCTGAAAATCAAGGATGCGCTGGGCCGCGAGTGGCAGTTGACGACGATCCAGTTCGACTTCAACGAGCCGGAGCGGTTCGATATGACCTACGTGGGCGAGGACGGTATGGAGCACCGGCCCTACATGGTCCACCGGGCGCTGCTTGGCTCGCTGGAACGCTTCTTCGGCATCCTGGTGGAGCACTACGCGGGCGCGTTCCCGGTGTGGCTCGCGCCGGAGCAGGCGCGCGTCATCCCCATCGCCGACCGGCACATCGAGTACGCCAAACAGGTGGAAGATGTGCTGCGCCAGGCCCACCTGCGCGTGAGCACGGATGCCTCCTCATCGCGGATGAACGCCAAGATCCGCGAGGCGCAGATGCAGAAAGTGCCGTACATGCTCGTCATCGGGGATAAGGAAGTCGAGGCGGGCGCAGTTGCCGTGCGACTGCGCAGTGGCAAGGATTTGGGCGCGTTGCCCGTAGCGGATTTCGCAGCATGTGTGGCGAAAGCGATAGCGGACAGGGCGTTGGAGTAGGCGCATCCGCGAATAACACATCAGCGAGTGAGGGCGATCCCTCACTCGCTTTTTTATGGAGCGATTTTCCGCGAAAACCACTTGCATCAGTGTGGTTTGAGGTGTAGGATATAAGCGATCCATAGCTGTGCAAAATCTGCGCGTAAGAGGGCTATATTGTGTTGTCACGCCATAGATCGTTATTAACCTCATCTATCGCTCAATCATGATGTGACCCTTACCCGTACATGGCTATTTTAGGAGTCTCCATATGGGATTCCACACCAACGAAAACCAGAATTTAGGCCACAGAGATCACAGAGTTCACAGAGTTTTTTTCTCCGTGCTCTCTGTGTACTCGGTGACTATTTTGAGAGGAATTCATCATTAACCGGTGGTTTACCAGCGGTTGAATGAAAATTTCAACCGCGAATTACGCGAATCTTGGCTAATTTTCACATGATTCGCGTAGATCAGCAAGATTAGCGGTTTATTTTCGAGGGAGAGGAGGCATACGATGGCAGAAGGGGTGCAAAAGGATGTACAGCACGGCGGCGTGCGGTTGAGTCTGAGCTACAAAGTCATCTGGGGGATAGCAGCGTTGGGGACGTCTTTCGTCTCCGGGACGTATGGGGCGCTGCTGCCCATCTTCTACCAGGATTATCTGGGCCTGAGCGCGCGGTGGATTGCCATCGCGTCGGCGATCTACGCGATTTGGAACGCGATCAATGACCCGCTGTTCGGCTACATCACCGACAGCACCAAATCGAAATTGGGACGCCGCATCCCCTATATGCGCTACACTGCCCCGTTCCTGGCGTTGACGTTTATCCTGGTGTGGTTTGCGCCGCGCGGAGCCGGATCGAGCGTGCTCTTCGCTTGGATGTTGGGCGCGATGTTGTTGTATGATACTGCTTACACCATCATCGGCCTGGTCTACTCGGCGCTGCTGCCCGAAGTGAGCGAGTCGGATGCGGAGCGCAACGGCTTGCAGATTTCGTCGTCGCTTTTCGGTCTGTTGGGGATGATTTTGGGATTCCTGATTCCCGATTTCTTCCGCCCAAAAGCGGGAACCTCGCCTTCCTTTGCGCCGTTGCAAATCTCGATGATTGTTGTTGGCATCTTCAGCGCCGCGATGATCATCATCACCACACTCAGGGTGCGCGAACGGCCAGAGTTCCACCTGGTGGATAAGCCGATCAAACTGATCCCCGCGATCAAATACACTTTCACCAGCCGCGCGTTTCTCATCCTGGTGGCGCAGAACTTTATGTCCATTTTGATGCAGGCACTACTCCTGGGCGCGCTGTTCTACGTCGCCGATTATGTGCTCAAGATGAGTGCGATGATTTTGATCGTTTGCTTGTTCATTCCGCTCATCATCGGCGTGCCGCTGACCGCGGTGATTCGCCGCCGTTTGGGCGTTGTTGGCGCACAACAGGCATTGCTGGTGGTTGCCGGGGTTGCGTTGGTGGCAATTATGGTGGTGCCCAAGTCGCTGATCCCCGTTTGTCTGGCGCTCGCTGGATTTGGCCTGGCCGGGCCACAAACGCTGACCAATGTACTCTTTGCCGAGGTCGCTGATGAGGACGAGCTGCGTTCCGGCGTGCGACGCGAGGGCGTGTTCTTCGGTGTCAACGCGCTGTTGACCAAACCGGCGCAATCGGTGGCGCTCGCGCTGATGCCTTATATCCTTGAGGTCACCGGTTTCGTCACACGCGAAGCCAATCAGGGGCAAATCTTCCTGAATCAGCCCGCCGCTGCTATTGCGGGGATCAAGGCGCTCGTTGGACTGATTCCCGGCTGTGCGATGCTGCTCGGCGCACTGATCCTTGCCTGGTTCCCGCTGCGCGGTGATTATCTAGCCAAAGTGCAAAACGACGTGTTGGCCCTCCATGCCCAAAAACACGCGCAGCTTCAGGACGTTTGAGTGTTCAAAACTTTCTAACCGGTTGTTTGGCGGCTGCGTCCTGAAATATAGAG
>Ga0116184_10001297_pt1 | contig 24697 bp, 22 predicted proteins | sample AD_JPNNA5_MetaG_FD_89886 | JGI IMG/M metagenome (GOLD analysis project Ga0116184, IMG submission 89886) | Active sludge microbial communities of municipal wastewater-treating anaerobic digesters from Japan - AD_JPNNA5_MetaG | ecosystem: Engineered > Bioreactor > Anaerobic > Digestate | place... | reverse complement strand
TTTGATTGCCTCTATGGCAACTCTGGCTTTGAAATCAGCTGTAAATGTTCTTCTTGACTTTTTCATGTGACAGAAATTTTAAAGTTAGTAAATTCCTGTCCAGTTTTTCTAGACCATCACACTCATTCCATACCTGCATTGGTGTTCTTCTTTTCAAGCTTCCATGGAGCCGCTTGTTGTTATAAAAATCCATGTATGCCGTTATAGTTTGCTTTGACTCGTAATAGCTTTCAAAATCAAAACGTTGAATGACCTCCCGCTCAAGTATACTGTGGAACGCTTCAATATATGAGTTCTCCTCAGGTGTTGCAATATGAGTGAACTCCTGATGAGCTTCCAGGCTACGGAGATATTGCCTGACCATATTTGCAATGAACTGAGATACATTGTCATTTCTAACAAAAACTCCTTTCAGTCCATACAACAGATGAAGGCGTCCAAGCAGCTTGATAACATCAATTTTCCTAATGCTGCTCTGATATATGTGCCCTACAATACGGCGGGTATAAACGTCCATGACAGAAAGGAGGTAGTAATTTCTCTTCTCTCCTCTGACCCATACATACTTTATATCCAGGCACAGATACTCCATCGGACGACTGGCTCTTATCTTTCGGAACTTAACAAAATCCCTTTTGCCATGGGTGCTTATTACTTTGCCCAGCAGTAGCTTACTCTCATCCATTAAACGGTACACCTTCTTGTGATTGATGATATAGTCCATAGCCTTGAGCTCCGCTGTTACATTCTGATACCCATAACAGACAAACTCCCCACTGAGAACCTTGTTAATCTCTTCAACTACGGCCTCATTGCTGACTGTCGTTCCATCTCTCTTGGTTGTTGAAGTGCCAGGGGCAATACCCTTGGGATTATTTGAAGGCTTGTAGTAATAACTGCTCCTGGGGAAGTCTACCCATTTAAACAGCTCAGTCTTAGGAGTATGATGCTGATATTGATTTATAACACTCATCTTATCTTCGACCCGATAGGAGTTTTTTAAAAAAGCTCTGTTTTTACCTCGATCTCCAGGGCTTGTTTGGCTATTATGCGCCGCAAACGCTCGTTCTCAAGCTCCAATGCCTGTAGTGCAGGATCTGACTTCTTATGCTTGTCCTTTAAACCGTAAATGCCTTCATTGAGATATTTACGCTTCCAACGGGCATACAGAGAAGGTGCCAAATGGTACTTTCTAATTGTCGCTGCGTGACCTTCGCGTTCTCCTTCCTGAAGTATCGACAAACGATCTTCAGCTGTAAATGTTCTTCGTGTTAATGTCATGGTTCCCAAATTTACTGCACTTCATTTTCCCGAAATCACTGCATTTCTTTTTCCTGTTTACACTCCCTCAGGTACGTGGCATGGAAAGATAAGAAGGAATTTGCAGCTGACATGAAGGATATCTACCATACTGCCACTTTTCAGGCAGTAGAACAGGCTCTTTAAAATTTTAAAAAGAAGTGGAATCATAAATATGCGTACGCTGTCAAATCCTGGAGAAATAACCGGGTCGAATTAACCCGGTTCTTCGATTATCCACCGGAAATCAAGAAAATAGTTTATACAACCAATGTTATCGGGAGCTTGAACCGGGGGATCAGAAAATATACTAAGACCAAGTCTGTCTTTCCTTATGATCAGGCTGTCCTCAAGACAGTTTATCTGGCGATTGCCAAGATTGAGAAAAAATGGACCTTGCCCATCCGGGACTGGGGTATGATCCTACAGCAATTTTTGATTAAATTTGAAGACAGATGCAGAATTTGAATACAGGCGTTTACACAAAGTATTCCAAAGACTTTAAAAATTGAATCCGCTATTAGGGGTGGCTCACTTTCGCCAGAACAATCACTATTCAAGTATCCCCTCAGCTACGTCAATAATGAATTGTGCAAATAAAGGTGCAACACGCGCTGCAAACTCTACGGTCGGATGCGAATCTGAGGGTCCTGCAGCATTTCTATCAGCCATGTATAAACCACCTTCTGTTTCCAACTGATAGAAATCCCAAACAAAGATGTTGTCTCCTGGCTCGTCCCACTTATTCTTTATCCAATCAACAAACTGCTTCGTTCGCTGAGCTTCTTCAATAGTGATATTGTTTTTCACTTGAACTGCAGGAGTCCAAATTATGAATTTCGTACTTGAAAACTCATGCATTTTAGTCTTTAGAGCCTGATACTGTAATATATAATTCTCTAGACTCCTATGTTCAGAGTCAATGTCAGGAACTCCGGTATCTTCATCAATATTACTGACCGGATAACAATGTTTAAAAATAATTATATCATAATTTTTAGTCAGTAACTCTAAGGTAGGTTCATTCATGTATGGTTGTTCTCCGGCATTTTTAACCCATATATTATAATAGTCAAATGGATAATTTTTCCATCCATATGGTGCTGCTTGAGGGAATATCAAATTCTCAATCTTATACTTGGTTCGGTTTTTCCTATTGTAATTCCGGAAATAGACACCAACATCACTGCGATTTGTTAACTTTCTAATATATCGGTTAGTTTTACCATACCAGATAGACTGACCGGTACTGTGGTGAAGGAAAACTATCTTCGTCATATCGCTTTCTTTTGATTTACAACCTACAAATAAGGTCATTAGTAGAAACAAAAACAAAGTTTTCATCATTTTTTTATTTCAGGGTTTTCAATTGTTTTTTTCTATGAGGTTAATACTTATTCGAAGGTAACAGATGTTTAATGACTATTGGCTTTTTGTCTTTGTCACTTAAGAATCCTGTTGGAATTCGTCCTGGATTGCAACGATACAATAGCCTTTGTACATTCATATGTGTAATGACCTTTGCTGGATTTCCCATGATTATGGAATTATCCGGGAACCTGCCTCTTACGACACTTCCCGCACCTACAATACAATTGTCTCCAATAATGGTATTTAAGAGAATGATGCAACCTTCCCCTATAAATACATTGTTCCCGATTATTATCCTGCCAAAAACGTCATCCTCTAGAAATTCACTGAAACACCTGATGCCACCATCATGAGTTATGAAAGATGTGCCTGTTGCTATAGCTACATCATTACCTAGTTCTATAAGATAAGGTTCATCAGAAAATGCCATAGTATTTATCTGACACCGCTCTCCTATCTTCATCCCCATCTTTTTTAAATATCCGACCTTTGTGTTGGAGCTTGATTTTTCTATGTATAATCTCCTTAAATATTTAAAGGCACGTCTTAACAGCATAATGAATTAAGTTTATATAAGTGTAACAAGAATTGAGTTTCGATGATTGTGACAATAACTTTCTGTTGTTTTACACAAGCAGTTTTCAGCAGTTATTACAAATTTATATACACTTTTTAAAGTTCCTGTTTGATTTAAGAATCATAATGTATGTTTTCAGCATCTAAGATTGATTTGAAAAAAAAATCTCAGATTGAAAGCTATGAAAAAGACTCTCCTGCCTGTATAGTATTATTATTACAACGATAGAAATCATTCATCCATTTAATCGTTAATCTGTTACCCTCGATTCGATTGTAAACAGTATCTGGCGCATATTGTTTAGTCTCTTCCAACGGAATAATATTGTTAGTTGTCATATTCATATATCTATAGGTAGTCATTGGAAATCTCACATTAAAAAAGCCAAGAAAATCTCCCATTTTCGCAAAACACCAAATCATTAATCTAGGCAAGCTTCTTATAGAATAATTGATTTCATTTGCAATTTCAGTTGCCCACTCCTTTATATCGGTTGGCTCATAATCTCCAACGTAAAACACCTTTCCATGAGTATTTCCCTCCTCTAATAATGCATTAATCTGATAGACAGTATTACCTACATAGCCATATGTTTTTAATGCCATTTTACCTGTAAAGTTGAAATAGGTTCTATTTAAAATCAATTGAAAGAACCTACGGTATGTTGGACCAAACCAAGGTCCCCAAATTGACGTTGGCCTTATGATGACCCATTTGTACCTAAGGCTTGAAGATGCTTCTTGAATCAGTTTTTCACCTATGACTTTGCTTTCTCCATATAAATTCGGAGGACAGAAATCATAGTAATCTTTAGGATAATATCCACATTTGCAAACCAATTGTGTTGAGAAAAATACAACTTTCTTTATACTGTCAACTTCATTACAAACGGACATTATATTCTTTACCCCCTGTATATTAGAAGAATAGTCCTGCAATGTTTTGCCTGTCAAATCTGCTCTGGCAGCCAAGTGAATGACATAATCAGGTTTGAAGTTAAAAACACTTAGTTTTAACTTTTGCAAATCTCTGACATCGATTTTTTCCCAATATGACTTATGATCCTTATTCCTCGGCATTTTCATATCAATATTTGATACCTGAATGCCCTTACTAAGATAAAATTCTATCAGATTTGTTCCAATAAAACCTGATCCACCAGTAATTAGTATTCTCATTATTCAGAATTATTTACACTTATACTCAATCTAAGATGATTCAAAACAGGGCAGTTTATATAATAGCATTAATTCATCCCAAACTAGTATTACACAAGCATGTAATTTCTATCCCGCTTTAATTCTTAAAATATTCTCACAAATCTCAAGATACTTCTTTGCTCTTGTTTCCGCAGTATCAAAGCTACGTAATCTATGTCTACCATTCTTGACTAATGAATCCCTGAGGTTTTGATCTTTTACAAGTCTGATAATCTTTTCAACTATATCATATGGATCCAAAGGATCACAATAAAGAGCAGCATCTTTGCATACTTCCGTGCAAAATGGCAAATTTGATGTTAAGATAGGCTTGTTCATAATCATAGCCTCAGGGAAATTGGCAGAAAAACACTCCATAAGCGTTGGCAAAAATAGCGCATCACATTCATAATATAAAGAAGGGCATTTAGATACTGGCAATCTCCCTAAATTAACCATACTTTGAAGCACTTCTTTCGACATCTTCTCATGTAATACCTGATTGTCCACAGTCAAAATAAAAACTACTTCGATCTCTTGAAGTTGTGTTTTAAGCAGTGGAATAACCTTATTTAAGATCGTTATGTTTTTGTGTGTCACAAAAGTACTCATTATAAGAATTCTGAATTCACTTGCCGATTTTGGTGGTAAGACAAGTGAACCAGAGGGGTGAAATGTGGCAAAATAGTGGTTATAAGTATTCGAAACAGTGAAAACATGATCCTCACTACAAGTTAAAAACTTTATTAGTCTTCTTGAAGCATCCTCAGTTTCACATACATAAAAGCACCCATTTTTCTTAAACAAGTACTTATGCACAATGCTTAGGAGTTTTATTCTAAACCGTTCTTTCAAAGAAAGAATGCTAAATATCGGAGACTCATGATACAGATAATGGGCTAATGCGTACCCCATTACATTGGGCGCCTTTGGAGTCCACCATGAAGGTCCAAAGACAGAAAAAACACAATCAGGCTTAATTTTTGATTCCAATATTGCCAATAATCTCCTTATTCTTAGGCCTTTAATGATATGTTGCGGATAGTCAGGTATTGAATAAAATGTGAAATTTGCAGGGAATCTTGATGGAGATATTTGCTCTGAAACAGTTTTACTCATGAATATATAATACTCATTACTATTAAATCTAATACACTCTGTAATGAATGAGACAGCAACCTGTACAACTCCGGTTGTCTTAAGATTAGAAGCATTGATAATAAGTTTCATAAGACTAACTTGAACTATTAATCACTACTATCACGTAAATCCCTTAGCAATAAGGATTTTCAATGACTTAGATTATTAAGTCGACCCTTAACAAATCGTGATTCTCAATAATTCTGTACAGAGGCATATTTTACCGACCAATTACCAGTCAGTAAAGCCGGACAAAATAAGCGGCATCCCGGATCTGCCTTAATTTTTTCATCATATCGAAAGCTACTGCTGGCATAATCGTAATAACTATGTCACCCTCAACTCCCTTGACATAGTTCCTCTGTACTAGGTAATCACTCTGGAGATACTCAAAAACCGGTTCAACAGCAGCAACCACAACTGTTCATCATATCCCTCAAGTAGTTCTTTATCATTAAGTTCCCTCTCTACATCTCTTATTAGGTGTCCAGCAATATCCTTTATCTTCCGAGCGGCTGCCATTGCCTTACTCCTTCTTTTGGGATGATCATGGAACCACTGATCGTTCATCAGCTTGCTAAGAGTGCGACTGTAACTCTTATTTAGCTTTATGCCTTCTCTCTCAGCTATCTTCCAGCAGTCTTCTATGATCTTCTTATGAAGCTTGGCATCTGTTGGGTAGGAAATATTTTTCTCCTGAACAGTGGTGTCAATGAGTACTTCTTTCTCTTCTACTTCTTTCTTCTTAAATAGTCTGATGCTGAATATCGATAACTTCTCTGCCCAGTCTATACTTAGGTGCTTGCAGAAGTCAACTATTGCCTTAGCTAATGCTTATCTGAATATATTCGAGATAGTCTTTAAAATTAGTGCCATATCCTTGATAATCCCATGGTTATCAAAATATTCCATATTAATCTTCACTTTATCCGGCCAAATTACTTCATCTGTGTATTTAACTGGATCAACTACTTTGGATAGTAATTCTTCCTCATTTGAGTATTTCAACGAGGCTGGACCTGTAATCCCCGGTCTGAGTTCCAAGATGCATTTTTCATTTCCTTGGAGCCGGTCTGTAAATTCAGGAGTATCCGGACGTGGCCCAACTAGGCTCATATCTCCTATCAATACATTCCATAATTCAGGCAATTCATCAAGTTTAAACCTTCTCAATATTGCCCCAAAGTCAGTAACACGGCTGTCCCCTTTCACCGTTATCGTATTTTCTGATTTCCCTACTTTCATCGTTCTAAATTTAACTATGGTAAACGGGATTCCATACCGGCCAGTACGTTTCTGAAAAAATAAGACAGGTCCAGGTGTCAATATTTTTATTAAAAATGCAACAATAATTAGAATAGGACTTAATAATACTAAACCAAGTGATGCAAACAAAATGTCAAACAATCTCTTTATCATCTCCATTAATGTGGTTGCATTTAACTCTATGTTTTACTTTTTAAAAACTCTACCAGTAAATAGTCATTTGGCAGTTTTTTTACAATAGAAATAGTAGGATTTTTAGCATGAGCTTTTAATACATTTTTGTTCTTATTAGAAATAGTTGACATACATCTAAATCCCATCCTCCACGAGATCTCATACATAATGTGATTCATATTTATTCCGATACCTTTGCCACGGTAATTTCTATCTATTAGTCGTCCGACAAAGCACTTTTTATTGGCAAAAAACCTGAGGAAGAAATAGCCAACTAAATCATCCTGGTCAAATACTCCCATCATCAGTAATGTCCGGTTATAGAACTGACTATTAATGGAGTGAAAATCGTGTCCATGAGGTCTGAAAAATTCAAGATCTGATAACTCTTGCCTCTGAATAAGGGAGAATAGGTCCTGTGCATCAGATTGATTAAGTACCCTATAGCAATAAGGCAACAAGGCAAACTCCGTGAAGATACTTCTTAATTGGTTATTGAGCCTTTTTCTATATAGAAGATCAAAGAGCAGACCATTACCCCATTCAATTATTAACCATAATAACTTAAAATTATGCTTAATATAAATGAATATCTTTTCCATTACAGAAACTTCTCCAATTCAGATTTAAGGCCTTTCCGGACTGGCAGTTGCCAGAGCAGCTTGCACCAGTTATGGTTTCCTTCAATAAGTTCAGGGCCCCGCTCAGTTATAGCAATATCCCAGCCAACGGACCTGTTCTGGGGAATATGAAGTGCGGCTCTTTCTACAAGTTGAATTAATTCTTTCCAAAAAGGAATAACAAATCCTGCTATTTTTACACCGGTAATAGGATGAATCAGGCTACTACTTTTAGTAATATCGCTATATACTGCAGGCCCATTTACCATTCCTGAACTAATATCAACAGGTGCAGCCAGATTGCCTGCAGCCATATTATCTACCCGTGAATTAACGGATATCCTTAATCGTGCCCCAAGAAAATAAACATGGTCATTATGAAGTTGTGTGAATATACGGATTGTATTGACCCCTGTTGGAGATAAGGTCATTAAGGCCTTATGCTGCACAATATATTCCTCTACGAGATTATATTTTTCCCGCCTCATAAGATCAAGCAGAGTTCGGGCAGAAAAATCGTTGCATGAAATAACCTCGACTTCAGATCCAACCTGTCCGAAAGAATTCTTAAGTACAATACGTCCAGAAGAATTAGTCAAGATTCTATCCGCGAGGCTTTCATCGGTTCTTAGTTCAGTGAAAGTTACATAACGTCGCTTTATAAAATCTTTGTAGTTCTTTAGGAATTGAATTTTATCAGCCAAAACTTCCCTAAAACCCGTGGGATTCATGATCAATTGATATTCATACATAAATCCCGTTCCAGCCCATAACCGTCTTTCCTCTTCTTCCAGTTCAAAGAATCGGAAATAGAAATAATCCATAATCGAGATATTATATCTGTAAACAGACAAAAATATATCTAAAAGAATGTGACTACCCGACTTCCCAGTTAAGCTAACAGAGTATTTAAGATAATGAAGTAATTGCCTGAAGTTTAACTCTTTTATATAATATGCCAGATAAAGAGAACGCCGGACCAACTTATTTATAAGTCTAATTTGCTTTTCCAAGATAGTAATTAAGATATTTAGTCGCATTGGCAATTGTGTATTGCCGAGATGCATTGAGTGAGTTTTCAGAGAGATAATTCCATAACTTGGGATCGTTTTTAAGCTCTTTAATGAATTGGGTAATATCAACGATATTATCTTTATCAAAAACTCTTCCCATTTTATGTCGAATAATAATGTCAGCTAAGCCCGAATTGATAGAAGCAATAGCCATTACAGGGGTACCAGTTGCCATTATATTATAAACCTTACTTGGCACGCTAATATCCGGTATACTGTCATCCAAAGTGATTACTGCGAGATCAGCAGCACAAAGTGAATCAAATAACTCATCATCCTTTCTGAAGGGCAGCAATCGACAGTTAATGAGTTTCTTACTGTTAATTAAATCACCTATTGTTACACTTTTCTCTCCACGTCCAATTATAATGAACATAATATCCTTTTCAGATTTTAAACTTTCTGCAACCTCCAGAAGAACTTCAACATTATGGGAGAGACCGATATTACCTGAATACTGGACAATAAACTTACCTTGCAGCCCTTCGTTTTTAATCAGCAGATTGTCTGTTCTGTCAATGCGTCTAAGTCTAGAGAAAGCAGACCAATTCGCTATTACACAAATTTCCGAATCTTGGCAATAATCCTGTATCAGAGATTTCATGTACTCACTCAGGGTAAAAATCTTATATGCCTTGGCAAATATTTTGCGGTTTTGATTTACCCACCATTTGAATAAATAACTACTTCTTGAAAAATTGTGGATCAATAATGCCTCAGGGTAAAGATCATAGATAATTATAGAAAATGGGGTTTTATGGCATAATGACAGCAGATATGCTGTTGGTGGGACAGTAAAATAGACTCTCTCATAATCATTATACTTACACAATAATAAAAACCAGATCTGTAATGTCCCTACAATCCAAGATATGACTTTTCGCACATTCCCTCCCCGATTATACTTAATAATCTTTGTAACATGTATTTTGGGGTCAAGTTCAGTGTTTTGAACACGTACACTGCCAGTGATAAGAGCAACTTTATCGAATTCGGTCAGAAATTCATTAATTATATCTATAGTCAGATAACCTGTGGCCTGATTTATAAATACAATCTTTCGTGACATAATTACCTGTTGGTTTCATTCAAATAGTTAAGTGCCTCCCTAGAACTCAGGAACTCTACATCAGGCCATCTGGTAACAATAGCAAGTAGCAGTTTATGTAGCTCCCTAAGACCATTTTCCCGATTTTCAACTGAGATGCTTCCTACAAAATTAGCTCTATGATTACTGATAATAGCGGGCTTCCTCCACTTGAAAGCTATTTCTATCTGCTTAAGAGTTAATTCTATACCTTTATATGACTCAGACGAGGGTTCAAATGCACAATTTCGAAGATAGTATCTCAGGCCACTCTTGACCTTTTGTCCTGTTACTGAGAATCTGTATTTCAACCCACCTTTGCCATTAGGCGTAAGACTAAAGTGATTTACGTTCACAAATTTCAAGCCGCATTCTGCAAGTGTATAATCAAAATCTGGATGAAATATGCCATTTGTGGGAACAAACACCAATGCCTTATACCCAAAAATATTATTAAAGAGGGATTGTGCTTCCCGGATAGCATCTTTCAAAAACTGCTTTTGGTCAACGCTGTCGAAATAAAACTCAGGTCGAAAACCTTGAAGGACCGGTTTTACTCCCTGAATATCCACAGAAGTTACTTCATTATCAAATGCCAGTAATAAGTTTTTATTACCCTCACGTAGTTTTTCTAACCAAAATTGCACAGATATATGTTCCCGTCCATGCAATTCAGGAATAAAAATCCCTGCCTGTATCCCCTGTTGCCACATATGCATTGTATCAGGTCCTTTATCAAGTCGACAGAGTGTATCAGAAAATTTCTCGTAATAGTATTTCCTAAATCCGTATTCCCTAATCCTCTTGAAATCAGGATTAGCCACATTAACTGCGGGCGAGATTACCGCACACCTTCCATTCTTATCTTTTACGCTTGCTAACACATCAAATAGTGTTTCCAGATCTTTAGCCGACTCCAAAGAATCATATCTCATATATCCCTTTATCAAAGGAACACCAGCTTTTTCCAACATATCGTATATTTCCTTTGATGGAAACCTAAGCCCCCCCCAATCATCACTCTCAATAACAAGGATTTTTCTAGCTGTGTGCCATCCAGGGATATTCTTCAAATTTAGCACCAAATTGTAACTTGAACTTGAAATGGACATTAGCAATTAAATAATTCAATTAGTATTTGCGTATAAGAAAAACTATTCATTCCGATTCTGGGGAAAAATGATCATAGTATTAACTATTTGTTTAATGCAACCCGTAAAGCACTCCTTTTTGTTGCTTCTATTATGAAACCACTAGATTACCTTTATTATTTCGAGGCATTTGTTCAGACAATGGACAGAGTATACGCCTAACATTATTAAACAGCCGTGCCACTGAAATATCCTATATTCTATTGGTTATGAATTTTAAATATGACTCCCCCATTTCCCCCAGAGAAAACCGCTTAATACTTCTCCTTGCCTCAATTCCAATCTCATTAATCAGGTCTGGATTACACATTAACAATCTTAGTTTAGCTTCCAGCCTTGGATAATTGTTCATCTCTATTAGAAATCCATTTACTCCATCAGTAATCATGTCAGAAGGACCAGCCATACAATCAAATGACACAACCGGTAAGCTTGCAGCCATTGCTTCTCCTATAACATTTGGGAATCCCTCTGATTCAGAAGTAAAAACAAATATTTTGCTCATTCTATAGTATTGATCAACATCCCTTACATTACCAGTTAGTATTATTCGATCAGATGCTCCAAGTGAATTTACCTTTGCCCTCAACTCCTCCAGCAAATTCATTTTCAATGCATTGCCTCCAACAATATATAGTTTCCAATCTGGTATGTTTAATTTGAGGAAGCTGTCAATTAATTTAGAATGATTTTTACTAGGGATAATTCTACCGACAGTAAGAATTATGTTTTCTTTTGCCAGACTTTCTAAATGCGGAATCTCCCGGATAGGATTCCCAATTACCGCAACTCTTACTTTTTTAAATCGTAGCTGATAAATAGCCATCGCTTTTTGCGTTTGAACTATAATACCGGCTGCCTTTTTATAAAGAATACCACGTAAGATTTCATGAAGATATCCCAAATTTTTAGTAGGGCTACAACGATCAGATATAAAAACGGGGATAGATAAACCAAGAACTGATATTAAAACGAAACTATTCCATCGTTCACCAAAGCTCAAAATAATATTGGGTTTAAGCTCAATGATTTTATTTCTAAGGAAGAAAAGCCTACTTATAGTAGATAGGAGCCTAAGCCTGTTATTAAAGCGATTCTTTGGCAAGTGGAGTATTGTTTTGTCCGGAATACTGTAAAACAACTCCGGTTTACTACCATATAGAATCAAATGAGCCTCAAGTGAGTCTATTCCGGAAAAATATTGAGCTAATTGGCTCATCACTCTTTCCATACCACCAGGATGAAGAGATGGTATTACCAAACAAAGCCTTCTTTTCTCTTGCATGTCCCTTTTTCTCGGCAAGTCTTAGTTAAACGCGTATGTAAATTGGATAATACCCTTTGGAATATCCAGACTATGTTCAAATACCGCCCCACAGTGCATTAAGTGAGGGGTTGGAATTCCGAAATCTAAATCAAATCCATAATAACTTATCGCCTGAGTGTAGAGGAGAAGCATACGCGATTTATCCATCTTATTGGCTTTCAGTTTTTTTTCTCTTAGCTATTCTGATTAGTTCTTCGATAATATCTCCAAAAGGATTGAATGGCTGTTTATGAAGCTTAAGGTCGGTATCCCAGTAATTATCAGCGTCTCCCTTTTCCCATCCAAACGCATGGCTTATCTCTGTAATTAAATATTCATGCTCCTTGGTGACAAGAAAATCCAGAGCAAGACTTTGGGAGGAGATTTTATCACTGACATGAAATGCTATTTTCAATACATCAGTGGGTATTTCCACTTGTACGTGTGACTCATCATGACTTCCCGAAGCCCGGAAGTCATTCTTCCTTACTCGTCGCTTAAAGGCAAAGCATTTATCGCCAATTACGGTTACCCTAATATCGAATGTGCATCCTTCGACAAAATCTTGAAAGTATACATAACCCCGTTCTCTTCCAGCAACTCTCTCAAATCTAGTTTTAATAAAAAATCTGGCAATTCCTTCTAACAAATCAAGGTAGCTCATGGTGCCAAGTTTAAAAAGTCGATATCGATCTTTTAATCCACTACTTGGATCAGACTGCCGGAATCCTCTTCCGAATGCTTTACAAACAAGCCATGATGCTTCTTTCTTATTCTTGACTAACCTTACATTTGATGATCCGGAGCCCTTGCGTAGTTTAAATACTTTCGGATACGATGTATGCTCAATCCAATCAAGTGCTTCTTTTTTCGAATAGAATACATATGATGGAACGAGTGGAGCTCCGATTGCCTCGAGGAGATATTTTTGACCGATCTTATCATCAAAAAACCACCTGGTATTATGATCAGGATAAACAGTTTTACCTGCTGCTTCGGCTGCGCACAATAACTGACGGGCTACTAATACATCTCTCGAATCCTTATGATGGTAATGCCACATCAGAATGTCACAATCTGAAATTTGATCAATTATATCGCTTCTATAACAATCAACTATTTTATATTCTATGTCCTTATCTTTACAATAAGATATCCACAAATTACTATAGGATACCTCGGAAGTGTGAATAGCTATCTTCATTTTTTCATTTTGAAGGTTTGGATCCTAAGTGAATTTTAATATTTTGAAGAGCATTGCTTTCTCCGGATTAGATCAGTTACTAGATGCAATCATCTCCCCAAGCTGATCTGAAGTTAAGAACTCAACATTAGGCCAACGTTTAATAATCTCACCTAATAGATTTTTTAAGTGCCTGAGTGAACTATCACGGTTTGACTCATCAATATATCCTATGTAGTTCACCCTATGGCTGCATATTATAGCAGGTTTTTGCATGCGAAATGCAACTGCAATTTCTGAGAGACTAGAATCAACAGGATTATGTATTCCTTTAACAGGCTGTGAAGGTTCAAAGATAACATTACGGATAAGATTTATCATGTTAGCCCTACTTCTTTCTCCCATATAATAATTATGACGGATACTTTTCTCCCCGAGTCCCGGCTCCCACATCGAATGCAATCCTTGTATATATCGTACACCCTTTTCGCTGAGCGCAATATTGAAGTCTGGACTCCATAAATAATTGGGAGGAATAATTGATTTTGACGTATAACCAAATAAATCTTCAAAAAGATCAAGGCCTTCGAGGTAAATGTTAAGTTTCTCCTTCTTGTCTGCCAGTGAAAAGTATCTAATGGCTTCCATATAGCCATTACCATTGTCATAATTTTTGCTATCAATACAGCCTGGCATATGATAGTTAAAACCAAAAAGCGCTCTATCTACACCTCGCCTCAGATCATTCATGAACAGGCTTACATTCAAATGTTCCCTGCAATGATATTGCGGATGAAATATATTAGCAATCATTCCGCTTTTCCATAAATCAAAACATCCGGAATGTTTGGGATATTTTTTAAAAGTCTCAGTAATTAATTCATAATGATATTGCCGGAAGCCATCTCTTCGTATGAGTTCAAAATCCGGATTCGCAACTACACAATTAGCAGTTATTACCGGGTTATTCCCATGACCATCAGTAAATGAAAGCAAAAGATCAAACAACAATTCCAGATCTGTCTCGCTTTCAAGTGCGTCATATCGTTCATACACCCTTTTATCAACTGGGTAACCGGCTTTCAAGCATAACTCATATGTTTCCCTTGATGGCATTCTGATGCTTCCCCAGTCATCTGATTCTATAACGATGATCTTACGTTTAGTAGACCACCCCCTCAGATTAGTCCTGATTCGTGACAAACTATGCCTGATCATGTTGATTTTTTGGGACTGAAGCTTCATATAACACACTGCTAAAGAAATCCTTTTATTTCAGTTATTAAAGGATCGGCTGTGGCGCCCAACCCCGCAAAAACCGGATTTCCTATTATAGTAACAATCCCGAAAAAATCCATACCGGCTCTCATCATAACAAGAGTAAACAACAAAAGAAATGGCACAGATACTGCTTTTAAAACATCAAGAAGAGAATTTTTATGAGGAAAACTAAAATACAAAATGAAGAATGCAAATAATAGTGTACTGGCAACATTGATAAACCTCCCTCCAGAAGGCACTAGACTTAATATATTAGCGACACTGTATAATAAAACTGAAAAGCAAAACAAGTTCAACAGTCCTTTTTGTTGTAGGACGTCCCTACTTAAAGCATAGATGTAAATAACAATCATATATATGACATAGGTCAATCCTTTTGAAGCTAAAGGCACATACCAGTTCAATGCCTGATGAGCCATTGCTACTGTTTCAGCATAATCAATATTAGTATATCCTGTAACTCTTGATTGAAAAATAAAAGGAAGAAATGACAAGTATGATTGCACTGCATGAAGATCAATTTCTTTTAAAAAGGATGTAATTATGAAAAGTGCGAAATAGATGTTAATTCTATTTTTAAAAACTATGTAAATCAACAGGATTATCAGAGGAATAATGAAAGAAAAGTGAAAAAAAACTGCTAGCATTGACCATGGTAACATTTTTGTCTTCCCTTCAATCAGGTATGGAAGTAACCCAAAAATAAAAATCTGGGCAGCGGTCCACATCCTGAATCCGTTAATACTCCATATCGGATTAAGCAAAACGAATACGAAGAAATACAATATCAAAAAGAAGTTAGGATTACTTTTTATCTTACTCAGTACATACCAAATATTCCTTGAATGAAAAAAACCGAAAATCAATGCGAAAACAGCAAAGAGGATTCTCGGATTGTTAGTAAAACGAGAAACCAGAAATGTAATCAATGGTTGCGCAATGTCGACATTGGAAGAATTTTCATGATAAAATGATCTAAGTAATGTCTTAATATCCATTGTGGAGGTATAGTACGTAACCAATGCCTCCGCATATCTGGCTGAGTCGGCCGAACCCTCAGTGTTGTCTGCAATAATAAAAGTATATCCAAAAAAGATGCAGAATAACCAAAAAATATTTTTAGCCCAAGGTTGTCTCCAGTGCCTAAGTCCATCTACCGTTACCCCAAAAGGCCATACACAAAAACTGATATAATAAAGCAATGCTGTACGGTGTTCTTCAATACCCAATGATCTGACCAATCGTGCCTGCAGGCTCATCTATTATTCAGTCTGTAGATTTACAAATTGTCTGGCAATGTGCCTAATATCATAGTTTTCTGGTTTCTCAAGGATCATTCTTTTCGAATAGTCACCTTCAAGAAATTGGGCAAGCCCTATAAAATCATCATCCTTTGTGATATTAAGTACTGGCCTCCCGGTAATTGCATAGTCTATTAGCTTACTAGGTAACTGTGTGGTAACGTTGTTGTCAAAATTGACCAGAAAATCCATCTCGGAGAGAATTACAAGCAGCTCAGCCCGTGGTATGAAAGGTCTGATCTCCAACTTACATCCAAGTTTATCCCTAGCATCTGCAAGCAAACCATCCTGTGATGTGAAAACAATAAACCTGAAGTCCTCCTTCCACCCTTCCAAAAATTTGAGCATTTGACCAGGATCACGCTTCCCTGGAATAAACCCGCCGGCATATGCAAAAATTGGATAGTCATTGACCTTGGGTGTATCAGACAACGACAAGTTATCAAGAGAGAATCCCTGTGGAATTATTCTTATCTTATTATGGAATTCCGGATAATAGGCATTTACAGCACCTTTAAATGGTACAGTAATATAATCCGCTCTGCGACAGAACCATTTTTCAACATATTTGAAATAGAAAAGTTTACGAAAGGAATCCGTTGTATCACCCATATATGGGTCACCACAATCTGCTATCCAACACCTTGTGATTTCCCTATTATTTCCCACGATACTTGCCACACCCCAATGAATGGGATAAGGAACTGCAACTGAAATCAGAATATCATAATTACTTTCTGTTTTAAGAGCCTCATGAACTTTAAATGCCAACTCTATGTCAGGCCATTCAAACACCATCTTTAGCACTCGTTTAAGAACACGCCGGAATAATAATTCGATTTTCCCGCCTTTTAACTTTATATCCTTCCACTTCAGAGTACCAATACTTTTAATCTTTAATTCATGCTCCTTTTCGAAAGAATGATAATTGTGTCCGTTTAAAGGAATTATCACTGTGACGTCGTGACCTTGCCGTGCAAGTTCTTTTGCAAGCTCAGTAGTGCGATATGAGCGTGGTGAAATGTCAGGTAGAAAGGCTCCTGAAACAATTAAAATTCTTCTTTTCTCCATACTATACAATTACACTGAATTGTTTAATCCACTCACTGAACATTATCATACGCCAGTATGTATAATCGAAAGGAACCTCACCTTTGACGAGACGGTCAAAATAGGCAACTGATTCCGGTTTTATAATTCCATCGGTGACAGATATCGCTTCAAGGATCCATTTGCGGAAATAGTCAGGTTTCTCCTTTTTTATCCATAATTCTTCCGGTGTTGTAAAGCCCATTTTATCCTTTCTGTTCTTAATCTTTTCAGGAAGGAGATTATCCATTGCCTCACGCATTACTCTTTTTGTGACTCCATCCTTATCAAGAAAATCGTCAGGCAACGAATATGCAAATTCAACCAGACGGTGGTCCAGAAACGGAACTCTTGCTTCAATGGAATGTGCCATCGAATTCCTATCCTCCCACCTGAGATACTTGGGTAGAGTACTGTAAAAGGTCAAATGCTCTGAAATCTCAGGGACAGAATTCATTTTTACAGGAATCACATCATACGGATGTGTAAAGGATATCCCAAGTTTTTCAATATCTACAATCTTCCTGATTAAGTCAGCACTTCCCGTAATGTTTACAAGACGGCCTCTCAGGAATGAAGGAATCAGATGAAAAGAAATGTGCCTTAGAAGAGTTGCTTTTGGTATTGGTCTGATTTTCCTAAGGTTTCTGATGTCACTATTTAGACTACACCATCTGAACTGCCGCACCATATCTGCATACCTTGCTGCGGCAAACTGGCCATACCCTCCAAGATACTCGTCAGCACCCTGTCCGTTGAGCAGTACTTTGACACCATTCTCCCGGGCCAGGCCGAAAATTTTAAATCCAAGAAAAGCGCTCTGCGACTGATAGGGTTCATCCTGATACCAGATCAGTTTTTTCGTTGTATCAATTGCATCCTGAAGTTGAGGATAAATTATATGAGAATCCACTTTTATATGCTCAGTTACAATATCCATCCATCTTTTTTCATTATACCGTTCATCAGCAGCACAAGATGAAAAGGTCTTCTGTAGCTCCGCGTTACCATTGTTTCGCAAAATACGGTTTACCTCGCAAACAATCGATGAGGAGTCGAGGCCACCGGAAAGTGCCGTTCCAACGGGTACATCTGCCATCAAATGTTCGCTAACTGCCTGTTCAAAGAGACTCCGGAATGAAGTAGCTGCCTCTTGAAATGATCCGCTAAACTGGTTCCGGATGAGTTTATACCATTTCACATATCTGATTCTTCCATTCCTGTCTCTGCGAATATCGCTGACACCCGATCTGAAGTATGATCCGGCAGGCAACTGGTATACACCGGAAAACATCGTCTCATCAGTATGGTCAGTAAAAGAGTATATAAGGTAATCACAGACCCGGCTCCTGTTCATGTCTGCAGTCCATCCACTACACACGGTAAACTGTTTGATCTCACTTGCAAAATAGAAACTTCCGTCCGGAGAAAACCAATAATACAATGGTTTTATTCCATACCTGTCTCTTGACAGAAATACTTCATTGAGTTTATGATCATAAATGGCAAGGGACCACATTCCAACAAACTTTTCAAGGCATTTCTCACTCCATGCAGCGTATGCTGCCAGAACAACTTCAGTGTCTGTCCTGGTTGTAAACTGATAACCTTTCGATTGCAATTCAGCCCTGATATCATTGTGGTTGTAAATCTGCCCGTTGAAAACAATCCAGAACCTTCCTTCCAGGTAAGACATAGGCTGATGTCCGGCAGCAGACAAATCAAGAATAGATAACCTCCGATGCCCAAATGCCAGGAGATAAGGTTTGTCACCGTTTTCAGATATTCGTGACTCAGGAGCATATTTAAAGTCAGCTGCCCATGATTCCTTACAAGTGTCATTTCCTCCCATTTTGTGAAGATATCCCTGCCTGTCAAGCAACAGGTACCCTTCGTCATCAGGGCCACGGTGCCTTATGACAGAATTCATACTTACAATATCACCGATATTGCCTTCCTGTATCCGAACTAATCCAGACAGCCCGCACATATTACAAGCACTTTACTATTATCAAAATAGGGGAAAAGACATATTATCCATCCGTTGGTTCAAACTATCATATTGCTATTCCGTCTGATCCTGCCCATAAGTAACCTTACTCCGGGGGCATTAACAATCATTGAACTCAAAAGGGCCCGATAGTGAATTCCAAATATGTCGCCAGACAGAATTATGAGGAAAAAAGAAACCAGACCCGAGATCCCGAGCGAGAGAAAAACATTAAGATTGAGCAATCCGGTCATGAAACTGACCAAGCCACAAATTACAGAGGAGTGTAATAAAACCTTCCCCATAGTACTGAAAGGTATCACATATTTCAGGCTCACCCCAAGTACCCTGGCTGAAATGTAGATGCCAACACATACCTGAGCCATATAAAAAACGCGCGAAAGGGCTGCATATGTTGCCGGCGAACCAGACAGACTAACAATGATGAAACCCACAAGCCATATCGCAACAGCCTGCACCAGATGTATCCTGGCATATATCCTGGTCTTGCCAAGGGCAAAGAGGACAGTTTGGAATACTATGATATTAAAGTAACCTATCATCATCCCAATAATAAAATATATTGCTGAAGCTTCATACTGCTGACCATACATTGCAACAACGGAATTCTTGGCATTGAATATGAAGAAGGCCAGTATAGGATAAACAAGTATAATTGATCTCTCAGTTGCACTTTTCCAGGTCCGGCAAATATTATCAAGACCTTCAGAAGACTCACTATACCTGGAGAAAAGAGGTAACAATACCGTTACTGTGGCTCCTGCAATCATTGATACAAACGGCAGGTCAATAAAACCATTCGAAAACTCCGCAAAGACTTCAGCTCCATAGTATCTGCTGATAAAGAACTGATCAGCAAACCTTATAATGATACCATACACTGTTGCCACCATAAGAGGTAAGCTATACCTGAATATATGTTTATAACGAAACCGGGTAGGGCTGCGCTCATACGAATTAAAAGGCTTTATAATCAGATAAATACCAACAAGGAATGAGAACATTGAGGCAACTATCCATCCGAATAAAGCAGTAATGTAAGTTCCTCTGAGCAATAAGACCGGTAAAGTAATCAGGAACAGCATCAATAGCCTGGAAATAGTTGTATAGATTGCAATAATATGCGTTTTCCTCAAAGTAGAATATATCCCTTCAATACCAATGACCGGAAGCATCAGTACCGGGACGGCTGAAAAGATACGGAGCCCTTTCTGAAGATCCGGATTTTTAAAAAGAGCGGCTACTGCAGGTGCCAACAGAAAAAGTGTAAGCGAAAAAAAAATTCCAAGAATAAAAAATGTTCTGATGAGTTTGTAGACAAAGTCCTTCCCCTCCTCCATAGACTGTTTGGGGAGAAAATAGGAATATGCTCCCTGAAGACCGGCCGAAAACAGGATGAGCAGGGTATTATAGATATATAACACCTGCTTGTAAGTCCCATAATCCGACTTACTGAAATATCTTGCCAGAATTGCAGCGCTTAACAGGGATAGAAGAAATGAACTCAATTGTCCAATTCCGACCCAGATAGCCTGGTTAGTATTGCTGGCTTGGGTATTATCGCTCAAAAAGGACTCTTTTTAAAGAATTGTTTTACTTGGTATTGACATCTGTACCATCTGACTGCCGGCTACGACTAAAGAACTCCATATACAGTTATCTCCAAGAAAACAAGAATCATGCTGGCTGATCATCAGAGGCTGACATAGAGGTTTATGACATTATAAGGGGTTTGATCAGGCAGATGATTTTAATTACCTCCGTGACTTTTTCTTCCTTCCCAAAAGTAATTTCCCTGATCTCCGTTTGTCAGTTGTATAGCCGTATCTTTCACCATAACCATAATGCTTATAGTCTGACTTTACATCATTAATTACCAAACTTACACCCTTGATTCCCGATGAGTTGATTTCACTTAATGTATTAATGAATCCTTCCCGGATTGTTTTATCCGGCCTGATTACTAGAATGCATGCGTCTGCCAAAGAAGCAAGATAATAGGTATCGGAAACAAGACCCATAGGAGATGAGTCGACAATGATATAATCATACTCTTTTCTCAAGTAAACAAACATATCTTTGGTTTTCTCCAGTGCAGTAAGTTCTGACGGATTTGGAGGTACAGGTCCAGCAGGAATTACATCAAGATTGTCATATTCAGTTTTTTGGATTATCTCCTGTAATTTATGAATTCCAATAAGCCAAGTCGACAGCCCCTTTTCATTATTAAGTTGAAAATCTCCAAATATCTTGGGCTTCCGCAGATCAAATCCAACCAGTATGGTTTTTTTCCCAAGTAAACTGTATACTGAGGCAAGATTGATTGATGCAAAGGTTTTGCCATCTCCGGGCATAGCCGAAGTCACAAGCACAACCGGAGAAATAGTCTCTTTGGTAAAAAACTGCATTCTTGATCTTAGCAATCTGAATGATTCAGATATTATGGAGCTAGGATCCTGAAATACTACAGTATTACTTCGCCCGGTATTATGAGGAATGACTCCGATAACGGGCAATTTAGTCAATGATGTAATGTCCTCAATCCTCAATTTAGTGTTTAAGATTAGTCTTAATGAAATAATCAGGAGCGGGATAAAAAAACCCAAAAAGAAAGCAATGAGATAGACCATCATCTTGTTAGGTGAGATCAGAACACTGAACCATTCATCAGCAGGGTCAATAACCTCGCTATCAGCTCTGTTGGAGGCTTTCTGCATTTCCTGCTCTGCTCTGGCTTCCAGAAGGAATGTGTAAAGTTCATCATTAAGGCGAAACTTTCGCTCAATTCCAATCAACTGTCTTTCAGTCACTGGAAGTGAAGAAGCACGTGCATTGGTTTTGTTTAATTGTTGCTGATTCTCGGACCGTGCAAGTCCGTTAGCTCTCCTCAACCCATTAAGTGTTTCCTTTAAAGCCTCCTTTGCAGTTCTGACCCTCTGTTCAAGATTTCTCTGGAGAGGATTCATTTCCCCGGCCCCCCGGGTGGATAATTGCCCCTGAAGCTCCGCTAATTCTTCCACCAAACGGGTCAGACTAGGATCTTCTATTCCCATAGTAATTGGAACGATAGGAATCTCTCCTGAAGCGTCTGAAGAAAGATAATCAGCCAAATAATCATAATAGTTTGCTTCAAGATTAAGCCGGGCTCTTTCAGTTTCAAGTAAAGTTACCTGTGCAATAATCGATTGTCCCTGGGCGGAAATATCCATCACCTGGTGGGATGAACGAAATTGCTGTAACTTGCTTTCAGTCGTTGACAACGAGTCAGATATTCCGATAAGCTGACTGTCAATGAATTGAAGTCTCCTTTCTACTTCTGCATTTTTCTTTGCAAGAGAAATTGCCTGAAAACCTTCAATATGCTTATTTAGGAAGTCAACATCCTTGGCACGGTTAGTCCCTTCAAGGCTTAAACGCAACATAGATCCTTCACGAGAAAGTTTATCAACTGATAGACGATAAGCATAATCAGTGATTAATTGCTCCGGACTATTGATTATAAACCTGAAATCCCGGTCACGGTTTCTTATCAACCAGTCAAAGTTTCTGCATGTCAGACTGAATTTTCCCGTGGATGTCTCGATGACTTCACCAAATGAGGCTGTTGTGCTAAACGTGTAGTAAGTAGTGACAGATTCTATTGTGAATCGATCATCTCCCTGGTAGATTACAGCAAACTCTATATTTTGGGGAAGCGGAGTGCCAGAGTCAATTACCAGAGCTATTGGCTGCTCCGGATAAACAGGAAGATTGTTTCTAAAAGTCCGAAAGAAGTACTCAATTTCAAAAGGAAGTTCATCAAGTGTAGATTTAGTTAAAGATCTTGACTTTAATATGGCGATCTGATTCTCAATGTTTTTCATTCCACCCGGGAGTCCAAGCCCTACCAATAGTTCTGAATTATCTACCAAGGGTCTGTCATCAGTCTCATCTATCAGGACAGTTGCAAATGATCTGTAAACAGGAAGTGTATGGTTAATATAGAATCGGCCACATAGCAAGGCAAAGGGGATAGTAATCACAAACCAATACCAGTTCTTTAAAACCTGAGGAATAAGCGCAATCAGATTAAATTCCTTCAGAGGTTGATGTGATTTGTCCGGTATCTTTATATGATCATTGTCATTATCGCTCATGATGCTTCGAGTATTAATGTTACCAACAAAAACTAAACTATAGACAGTCAACCTGCATACAGCATAAAGCTACCCTCTCTAAACCAGATCGCCAAACTAAAGAGTTCTGATGTAACTGAAGATAACAAGAGCAGTGGATATGGTTGTTAAGAATAAAGTATATACAGATACATTGGTTTGGAATGGTCTTCCCTGAATGGGCATTACATAGATTATATCATTGGGCATAACATAATATAGGTCGGATGATAGTATACTCCTGTCAGATAGGGAAAACTCCTTGACTACCGGGCCATAGGGAGATGGTCTGATCAACTGCACCTTTTGTCGGTCACTGAAGAGACTCATATCACCAGCCATTGCCAATGCCTCAAAAACATTTACCTTGTCTTTAGTCAGACGATACCTTCCGGGTGCATTTACCTCCCCAAGAATACTTACAAAATTGTTTACCAGCCTTACTGTTATGGCAGCATCTGTCACATAATTACTAAAAACTGACTCCAGTTCTGATTTAATCTCCGAAATTGTCTTTCCCTCAACAGTTACCATTCCGACAAAAGGGATATCAATTCTCCCTTCCTCATCCACAGTATATCCAAATAAGGCTGCGCTCTCCTCTGTTACCGCTCCTCCGGCACCTACTGGCATCGTATTAAACAATTCTGACCATTGCGGATCAGGTGTCAGCACTCTGACAAACAGATTATCAAAAGGCATGATTTTGTACGCTGATGAGGATACTGAGGTTTTGGTTTGATCAACATAGCCTCTTGACTTATCTGAAAACTGAAGATAGGTAAGCTTTCTTCTGGAGATGCATGACCCTGCTACCAGAATCATCAGGAAAATAGCCAAAAAACTCAATCTGTTCATTTTGCCCTGTTTTTTAAACTGCAATTTAATAATTCTGCCGGTTTAGCTCCAAAGCCTGTCAACTATTCGGGAATGCCATACCATTTGTTGGATAAAGAAGATAATCCCTGCAATAATTTCAAAACTCTCAGAGATGTATCAGGGACATGATAATCAGGAGAGATTAGCCTTTCATGCGGAACTTCATGTTCTTTGATTGATATACTGATGGAGCCCATTACCAGATTCAGGTCAAATCCGGTGAGTATAATAGTTCCCGCATCCTGTGCCTCAGGCCGCTCCATAGAGTTGCGCAGGGAGATGGCAGGAAAATTGAGAATGGCTGACTCTTCACTGATGGTACCACTGTCAGAAACCGTACATAGCGCATTCATCTGAAGATGAACGTAATCAGTAAAGCCAAATGGCTTCAGGAACCGGATCAGTGAATTCATCTTTAAATTATCTGATGCCTCCAGCCGCTTGCGTGTCCTGGGATGGGTTGAGACAATAACAGGCACCCTGTAATCTTCAGCCATGCGGTTCAGAATCAACAGAATCCTCCTGAGGTTCTCCGG
>Ga0116184_10001296_pt1:5000-24699 | contig 24699 bp, 21 predicted proteins | sample AD_JPNNA5_MetaG_FD_89886 | JGI IMG/M metagenome (GOLD analysis project Ga0116184, IMG submission 89886) | Active sludge microbial communities of municipal wastewater-treating anaerobic digesters from Japan - AD_JPNNA5_MetaG | ecosystem: Engineered > Bioreactor > Anaerobic > Digestate... | reverse complement strand
TGCTGCTGCGGGTAAAGAAGGGTAGCAGGGTCAGACTCACCGCCGAGGTCAGATTACTCACTCCCACCTCGGCCATAGCCCGGGCGTGCCGCAGCATGTGCTGGACGCCAGCCAGGATCGTGGCCGGTTCCAGGCTAGTCTCGTCTTCGCCCTCGCGCACCCCGCAACGCACCAGCACCGAGGCCCAGTTCAACCCCGCTCCAAAGCTGAGCAGCAGCACATCGTCGCCTTCGGTGATCCGGCCCTGCTCGAAGGCTTCGCACAGCGCAATGGCAATGGACGCTGACGATGTATTGGCGTAGCGCTCCACGTTGACGAACACTCGCTCCGTCGGAAAGCCCAGCTTTTTGCACAGCCAGTGCATAAAGTTCAGATTGGACTGCTGTGGAATCACCAGGGCGATATCTTCCATCTCCGCCCCACCCAGCACCAGCTCCTGCTTCAGTCTGGTAGTGACCGTGCGCACGGCAAAGTTGAGCACTCTCTGGCCGTCGGTCTGAAGGAAGCGGAGCTCGTCCGAAAACGGTTCCGCGGTGATGGGGTGGCGGCTTCCGGCTCCGCGAAAGATCATGGCATCGTAATCCGCACCCTGTGTGCCCAGAGCCGTATGCAGCACTCCGGTGCGTCGAGCGCTGGCTTCGAGAACGACCGCTCCAGCCCCATCGCCGAACAGCACGCAGGAGCGGCGATCCTGCCAGTTGACAAACTGCGAGACCACCTCCGCCGCTACCACCAGCACGCGCCGATACACCCCGTTGGCGATGAACTGACTCGCCACAGAGACGCCAAAGAGGAACCCCGGGCAGCCGGCGCGAAGATCGAAGGCAGCAGCGTGAGTGGCTCCAAGCTCTTTCTGGAGCATCGGCGCACCGCCGGGGAACTGGTAGTCCGGAGTATAGGATGAGAAGATAATCAGGTCCACATCTGTCGGCTTGAGCTCGGCCACGGCCAGAGCCGCTCGAGCCGCGGCCGCGCCCATCGCCACCGATGTCTCCCCTGGGCCGGCGATGCGCCTCTCGCGAATGCCAGTGTGCTCGCGGATCCACCGGTCACTCGTATCGATGGTGCGCGCCAGGTCGTCGTTGGTCACAACCTGCTGCGGCAGGTACTTGCCCCAGCCAATGATTTCTGCATATCTCTTCACAGATTCGCCTCGATGAAACCAGGATTAGAGCCGCACTGCGAAAACGCAGGAGGGCGGGCAACACGGACGCATCCTTGCTGCCCGCCCTCCGACAAAGACTAGGCGATTATGCACTCAGAGAGAGTCTGGCTAGTTCCCGGTTCCTTCGCCGGTACTGCCAGAGTCGTTCATCAACCGGTTGCGCAACACGAGCCAGACCCCGCCAGCCACGGCCACTACGGTACCGATCGCCGCACCGATGATCCACGTGTGGGCGCGCCGGTCCCGTTCCAGCCGCACGGTGTTCTCAGCTCTCTGCCGCGCGACCTCCAGGATCTCGTCGCGCAGCCGACGCTTGACCGCCGGAGGGGCCTCCACCGGCGAAAGGACCTGATTCATCAGCCCGGTCACCCGGCCATTGACGTCTGGGTCGTTGGTTATGCTCGTGCTCACTGGCGCTTGTCCTTCGTGTGCTGGCGCTCCTGTCGGTCGAGCTCCTCCCGCAGGGTCATCAGCGTGCGGTGAAACAGCGACTTGATCGCCCCTTCGGTCCGGTGCATGATGCGCCCGATCTCAGCATTCGACAGGCCCTCACTGAACTTGAGGATCAGCAGTTGCTGGCGCTCTGCCGGCAAACTCCGCACCGCCCGCATCAACACCGCGTGTTCCTCTTGGGTCGCAGCCAGATCTTCCGGACGGTCATCCTCGCGGCTGCGCTCCACGATCGCATCGAGAGCCACCATCTGGTGCCGGTGCGAATCGCGGTGCCAGTTGGCCACCGCATTGTGCGCGATGCGATACAGCCACGCGGCAAAGGGTATGCCGCGGAACCGGTAACGCTGCAGATGGACAAACGCCTTGAGAAAAGTCCGGGCGGTCAGGTCCTCGGCGTCACCGTGGTTGCCGGTCCGCTGATAGATATAGTTGTACACCCGGTCGACATACTGATCATACAGGGCGGCAAAGGCCAGCGGATCCTGCTGCGCGCGCTCGACAAGGAGAGACTCCTGCTCGTCCATGGCTCCTTTCAGAACTGCGCGCCACACTCGCAACCGAATCGCTTGAGGAGAAAACACCGCGGGGGTGGTTTGGATGCGGCGGGACGCGCTCCCTGACCGCTCCGTTGCGGGATGGTGACGCGTATTCTAGCGGCCCGAGTTCAGGTTGTCAACTCGGGCACTCACAAATACGCCGACGGCAGCGGTACTCGTCCGGGTCTGGGCGATCCACCGGCCTGCCCATTGCGCTGTCATTTCGAGCCCTTGGTGTCCGGCCTATAATTGAGGAGTAGGCTGGCGGCTTGGAGTGCAGTAGTTCACGACCACAACGACCCTGAATTAGGCCGGATGTGAAAAGGCAGGCACAGAGCTGGATTCCCTCTGCTTTCGCCGTGGCGACCTCCCTGGAGCAGGAGACCGTCCTGCTCAACGCGCGCACCGGCCGATACTTTGTTCTTGACGAGGTTGGCCAGCGGATGTGGGAGCTACTCCTGGAGCTGGGTCGCGTCGAGCCGGTCGTTCAGACGCTGGCGGGGGAGTATGATGTTCTGGAGGCGCAGCTCGAGCGAGACCTGCTGGACCTCATCGATCAACTGGAGCGCAATGGCCTGCTGTGCAAGACTGCGCAGGAATCTGAGTCAGCTCTCTGATCTGCCCCGGGAGGAGCGGCTGATCCTGGCCGAGGCCTGGCTGACACTGCTGGCGGCTGATGTTATGCTGCGTCTGGTGCCCATTGGCCGGCTGCAGACAAGAATCACCTCTCCCGCAGCGCCTGTCGCCACTGAACAGGCAGACCCGGAGCGTTCACAGGCTTACCGGGCGTTTGAACTGGTCGAAATCGCCGCCCGCCACCACCTCTATCCCATGCGCTGCCTGCGCCAGGCCGTGGCCCTGCAGTGGATGCTCAAGAGACGGGGCATCGTTACGGTGCTGCGCATCGGGGTCCAAAAAGGGGGAGCCGACCTGCACGCCCACGCCTGGCTGGAGTACGCAGGGCAAGCGCTGGGTCAGCCAGAAGGGGTCTGTCAGAGCTATGCGCCGCTGCTTCCCCTGTCGTCAGGTTCGAGCGACCAGGGGGCGGACAGCTCTAGGTGACCGGGTTCACGAAACGGTAGCCGATACCACGCTCGGAGAGGATGTACCTGGGGTTCTCCGCGTCAGCCTCGATCTTGCGGCGCAACCGGTAGACAAAGAGCTTGACATAGTCCACGTCGTCCACGTACTCGGCGCCCCAGATCTTTTCCAGTATCTGTTTGTGCGTCAGCACGCGCCCTTCGTTCTCGGCGAGGAAGAGCAGCAGCCTCAACTCGGTCGGCGTTAGCTCGACGTGCCGGCCTTCTCGGGTGACAATCAGCCGGTCAGAGTCAATCACCAGCTCGTTGTTGGCAAAGATGACACCCTCTTTCATCGGCCGGGCTGCCCTCGCACGGCGGAGCACCGCCTCCAGCCTGGCATCCAGTTCCTTCAGGCTAAAGGGCTTGACCACATAGTCATCTGCTCCCAGCTTGAGGCCTTTGACTCGTTCATCTTCCTGAACGCGGGCGGTCAGGATCACTATCGGCACCTGGGACAGCTCGCGGATACGCCGACATACCTCCCAGCCATCCAGTTTCGGCATGGCGATGTCGAGGATCACAATGTCTGGCCGCTCTTTGTAGAGTACCTGCAACCCCTCCAGACCGTTGGCGGCAGTGACCACCTCATAGCCAGCGCGAGAGAAGTACAACTCGAGCGCCTTGACCAGGTCTGCGTCATCCTCAATGATGAGCAGTTTGGTTTTGTCTCCCATCTCTCGCCCTCCAACAGGCTTTGGCTTGGCCTATGAACACGTCAGACAATTATACTGTCAACCAGAAAGACGAACAAACTTCCTCAGGGTTGCGGACAGTTCTACTCCACTTCGAGAGTAGTCGCCCCGCCCAGCGGCAGCGCTACCACGAACTCGCTCCCCTTGCCCAGGTCGCTGCGTACCTGGATATCCCCGTGCTGCGCCTCCACTGCCTCCTTCACCAGCGCAAGGCCCAGGCCTGTGCCCTGTACATCAGAAGCTTCTGGAGCGCGGTAGAACTTGCAGAACACCGACTGGAGCGCTTCCGCGTCCATCCCAATCCCCTCGTCGCGGATCGACAGATTTGCGTTGCCATTCTCGGCCCAGATGCGGACATACACCCTGCCGCCGTTGTGGCTGTACTTGATCGCGTTCTCGAGCAGATTGCGCAGGATAGACCGAACCAACTCGGGATCAGCCCAGAGCGGAGGCATATCGTTGGCCTCTTCGACCTCCACGCTGATTCCCCGCGGTTCGGCCAGCACGCAGAGAAGCGACACTACTTCTCGCACTATGCCCCCCAGGCCGAGCGGCTCCCTCACCAGCTCATAGCCTCCAGCCTCCAGACGTGACAGGTTGAGCGAATCGTTGACCAGGGTAGTGAGAGAATCGGTTTCCCGATTGATCACTTGCAGCCACTGCAAGCATACATCGCTCTCTTTGGCCCGCGCCTCGTCGAGCAGCAGCTCGGTGTAGGCCTTGATGGAGGCCAGCGGAGAGCGCAGCTCGTGAGAGACATTGGCCACGATCTCCGACTTGATGCGGTCCATCTCCTTGAGTGCGCGGTTGTCTTCCAGGGTCTGCTGGTAGAGACGGGCGTTTTCGAGTGCCGCTGCCGCCTGGCTGCCAATGGTTGTGGCCAGGTTGATCTGACCCCGGCCGAACATCAGCGGCTCGATTTGATCAAGCGCCATAAAGCCAATCACCGTGTCTCGCGTCACCAGCGGCACGATGAGCACGCTCTGGATTCCAAAGGGCTTGATCCAGTTCTCTGGTAGAGCCTTCACCGCCGAGGCGTTGAGTACCAGCGGCAAACGATCCCGCAGCACCTGGTCGAGAATGGGCACCTCATCCAGCGTCTCCACATAGGTGCGCCGACGGAATCGTTCCCACGAGATGCGGTCTGTATCGCCGCTCGCCAACTGAGACATCAGCGGCAGGATGCGTCGGTTCTCGAGCAGAAAGATGCTACAACGGTGAACTCGGCAAGCTTCCGCAGTGCGTCTGGCAATGAGCTGCAGGACTCGCTTCAGTTCAAGTGTCGAACCAACGGCAGAGGCAATGTCGAGCAGAGTCAGCGACTCTTTCAAGCGCTGCCTTTCGGAGGGCAGCCGGCGCAGCGAGAAGCGGAACATCAGCCAGAGCAGCAGGCCCAGAATGCCGAGATTGATCAGCGCGCTGTAGAGGGCCTCGGCCGCGCTGACTCTGCCGAGTCTGAGGAAGACGACTTCGCGGCAGACGACGGCCAGTGCCGCCAGCCCCAAAAGTGCCAACCATACCCGGTCCAGTTTTCGCGCCTCGATCATGCCCGACCTCAGCCTCGCTTGCCAATTGGGGAGACTGAAGTGATTATAGCCGGATCGACTCGGTTAGGCAAATGCCGGGTTAATGGATGGTTACAGAACCGCAACCAGGCAGCCCTGGCATCGGGTGAAGAACTAGATGCGAGGAAGGAACTGCACGCTTGCTAGCGTGCAAGGCGATCAGATGTCGCGGCGGCCTTCGAGAGCCTGGCCCAGCGTGATCTCATCCGCGTATTCAAGGTCGCCGCCAATGGGCAGGCCTCTGGCCAGACGCGTCACCCGAATGCCAAGCGGCATGAGCTGCCGGGCGATGTACATCGCTGTGGCCTCGCCCTCAAGGTTGGGGTTGGTGGCCAGTAGCACCTCGCGCACCTGGCCCGTCCTGGCGCGGTTGATGAGCTCGCGGATCTTGAGTTCGTCTGGCCCGATGCCCTCTACGGGTGATATCGCCCCGTGCAGGACGTGGTAAAGGCCGCGGTACATTCTGGTACGCTCGACCGCCAGTACATCGAGCGGCTCTTCGACCACGCAGATCTGGGCCGCTTCCCGGTCGCTGCTGGCGCAGATGGAGCAGGGGCTGCTTTCGGCGATGTTGAAGCACACGCTGCACAGCGTCGTTCGTTCCTTCACCAGCCGGAGCGCATCGGCCAGAGACAGCACTTGCTCCGCCGGGGCGCGCAGCAGAAAGTAGGCCAATCGAGACGCGGTCTTGGGGCCAATGCCAGGGAGCCGGCTCAGCTCGTCGATCAGCCGCGTAACCGGCCGCGGCACGGCGGAGACGGGTTGCGGAGAGGGGCCGCCAGTGCTCTCAGGCATCACATCAACCCGGGGATGTTCAGCGCACCGGTCAGGGGCGCCATCTTTTCCTCGGCCAGCGCACGCGACTTGCTCATCGCCTCGTTCACCGCTGCCACGATGAGGTCCTGCAGCATCTCAACGTCTTCAGGATTGGCCGCCTCGGGGCTGATCTTGACCGAGCGCACTTCCTGCTGGCCGGTCATCACTACCGTCACCGCACCACCGCCCACGGAGGCGGTCACCGTCTCCTGGCCAAGCTGCTCCTGGGCCTGCATCATCTGCGCCTGAAGCTGCTGCACCTGTTTCATCATCGTTCCGCCGGGCGGCTGCGAGAAACGCATTTTGCCGCCTTTGCCCTTGCTGCCCATCAACACCCTCCGTTGTGGAGTAATTTTCCCCGCAACTACTGTACATCGACGACGGTGGCGCCAAGATTGTCGATCGCATCGCGAATCACCGGGTGGTTCAGTGCTTCCTCGCGTCGGTTCGACTGCTTCTGCTTCTCGCGTTCTGGGCGATTGCCTTCATAGAGCTTGCACTCGACCCGATAGGGCCTGCCGGCCACCTCTGACAGAGCCTCCTCCACCAGCCGGCGGTTGCGGTCCTCGTTCATTCGCTCACGATGCCAGGCATGGTAGAAACCGAGCGTGACCACGCCCTGCTTCACGGATATCGGCTCGCACGACTTCAAGAAGGCTTCGACCGCCTTGTTCCTGACCCGCACTGCCTGCAGAACGCGTCCCCAGTTATCGACTAGCCAGGAAAGACCCGCCTCATCTGAGGGCGGTATTGCTGTTGCGGTAGCCTGCTCCGTCGCCGCCGGCGGGCCTGGCGGTGGGGCCGGTTTTCTCTGTTCCGGCGCCCGGCCCGCCAACCCGGGAGGGTCAGGTGGTTCGGGCGGCGGTTCCGGGAGTTTGCCCGGCCGCGCCGTGCCCTGAGTCGTCCTCGGTGCTGGCCTGGCCTCTGCCGCTCGCGGCGCCGGTGCGGAGCGAACCTGGCTGCCCGAGGCCGGCATCGCTTCGCGCGGCGGAGCCGCTGCCGGTGCACTTCTGGTCGGCGCAGGGGCTACGTCATCGGGCATACTGGCTTCTACCAGTGCCATCTCCAGCGGAAGCTGAGTGTGGATACCCGTCTTGAGCAGGTTGCTGGCTCCATTGAACAGCCGCACGGCACGCAGCAAGCGCGGCAGGCTCAGCGCCTCGGCCTGAGCCGCCATGCTCTTTTCGACCTCGGGGGTCACGCTCAACAGCCTGGCACCGCCGTTCTTGATGAGCAGCAACCCCCGCAGGTACTCTAGCACCTCGCGGGTCAGTTGGCGAGCCTCAACCCCTCCATCGAGTGCCTCGTTGATCCAGGACAGGCCCGCCGCCGCGTCGCCCGAGATCACTGCCTGCGCGATGCCCGCCACGACGGCTTCCGGAGCCGAACCCAGCACGCGCTGGACATCCTCTGCCTTGATCTCCTCGATGCCAAAGGACACTAACTGATCCAGCAGGCTCTCGGCATCGCGAAAGCTGCCTGTGGCGTGGCGTGCAATGGCCGCCAGCGCTTCGGGTTGGGCACGAACACCCTCCTGAGCACAGATGCGCTCGAGCTTGAGCAGCAGGTTGGCCATTGACACGCGCCGGAAATCAAAGCGCTGGCAGCGTGATAGCACTGTCAAAGGGATGCGCTGCGGTTCGGTCGTAGCCAGCACGAAAATGGCGTGCGGCGGGGGCTCCTCGAGGGTCTTGAGCAACGCATTAAAGGCCGGGTCGGTGAGCATGTGCACTTCGTCGATCACATAGACCTTGTAGCGGCACTCGTTGGGGGAAAAGGCAATCTTGTCGCGGAGGCTGCGGATCTCGTCGATGCCGCGGTTGGAGGCGGCGTCAATCTCGATCAGGTCCAGCGCACGACCTTCATTGATGCTGACGCAGATGGAGCAGTGGTTGCATGGTTCGCCGTTCTGAGGGTCCAGGCAGTTCACCGCCTTGGCAAAGATACGAGCGGCGCTGGTCTTGCCCGTTCCTCGCGGCCCGGTAAACAAATAGGCGTGGCCAATGCGCCCGGCGCGCAGCGAGTTGAGCAGTGTCTGAGTTACGTGTTCCTGGCCGATCAGCTCGGCGAATGTGCGCGAACGCCACCTGCGGTAGATCGCCTGCGCTGCCATTTTCCCTCCCGCGGGCTAGTCTATCACGGAAACAACCGAAATGCAAGCTTTTTTGGCGCGACGGACTCGCTACAGCCCTTGCCCGAGCAGTTGCTCGACCTCTTTGACCCTGGCGCCGCGGCGCAGGATGACCGGGGGATCCCGCGTGGTGTCGACCACCGTGGAGGCCACGCCGCCCGGACAGGGCCCGGCATCGAGAATCAAGGGCAGGCGGTCCCCGAGCACCAGCCGCACTTCTGCCGCCGTGGTCGTCTCAGGCGCGCCGGAGAGGTTGGCACTGGTGACCGCAAGCGGAGCGCCCACCGACTCGATCAACGCGAGGGCCACCGGGTGGTTTGGCACGCGCACGGCTACCGAGCCAGCACCGCCAGTGAGCACCGGTAGCACGCTGGCCGCGCTGGGAACCACCAGCGTCACGGGACCAGGCCAGAAGCGCTCGGCCAGAAGCCCAGCCCATACCGGCACACTGGAGGCCACGCCCGCCAGGTCCGCCGCACTGCCGATCAGTAGTGGAATCGCCTTCAGGCGGTCCCGTTCCTTGATGGCATAGAGCTTGAGGATCGCCTCGGCCAGGGCGCTGTGGGCGGCCAGCCCATACACGGTGTCCGTTGGCACAGCCACCACTTGGCCGCGGCGTACCCACTGTGCAGCGCGGCGGATGCCGGCCCGGTCGGCCGGCACAATTCGTGCGCCGCTGTTCATAGGGCCTTCCCCAACACAAACTGCTCGATGGCCACCGCCGCCCCATCCTCGCTCACATCCGCCGTGACAACCTTGGCGGCGGCTTGGCATGCGACGCTAGCATTGCCTACCGCCACGCCCAGTCCGGCCCAGGCCACCATTGGCACGTCGTTGTCCTGGTCACCGATAGCCATGGTCTCTGCCTGTCCGACCCCGAGCCGCCCTGCCAGGAAGGCCAGGGCCGTCCCTTTCGAAACCGCCGGGTTGGACGCCTCCACAAAGTGAGAAAAGGACTGTACGATGTTAAGCTGACCGCCAAAACGCTCCTTCAGCAGCCGCTCCACCAACGCGGTCCGCTCCGGCTGAACGATGACCAGGAGCTGAATGAGTTCGGTTGAATCGTCAAGTTCGCTCAGCCAGTGGATGGTCTCCCCGGCCGGAGCCAGGTCGAGCAGCACCTGCACCTCCGGCGTCATACCGTGGGCATAGAGGTGCTCGCGTCCGTACACGCACAGGTCCCAGCCCTGACGCTGCACAAAGGCCATAAAGTCGTTAGCCACCGGTCTGGGAACAGCGCACTCGTAGAGCGGCCTGGTCTCTCCCGGGGCCATCACTATGGCCCCCTGGTTGCAGATCAGAGGCTCGCCGATGCCCAGCTCCCGCGCGAATACCTCTACCTGATGGAACTGCCGGCCCGACGCCAGGGTCACGTGCACACCCGCATCGATAGCCCGCCTCACCGCCTGCCTGGTGCGCGGTGATAGTTTGAGCGAACGGTCCACCAGAGTGCCGTCCACGTCCAATGCCAGTAGTCGATAGGCCAAACGTTCCTCCAGTTCAGACAGCGGTCTGCTCAGTCGGGCGTGCGAACTCGAACCACCCGGTCCAGGCCGGCGAAATCCTGAAACACCTCTACCCGCGCGCCGGGAAAGCTATCCCGGGCCAGGCAGGCTGCCCGCTCACCCTGCTCTGCGCCGATTTCCAGGACCACGGCCCCTCGCGGCCGCAGCCAGCGGCTGGCCTGCCCCAGCAGCCGGGCGACCTGTGCCAGTCCATCGGATCCTCCATCGAGGGCCTGCCACGGCTCATAGTCCCTGACATCGACATCCAGGGTGGCCAATGTTGGCGTCGGCACGTAGGGCAGGTTCGCGGCAATCAGATCCACCGACTCGGGCAACGGCTCGAGCAGGTCGCCCTGCAGCAGACGGACTCGCTCGATGAGCTTGTGTCGGCGACAGTTGTTCGCCGCGACCTCGAGCGCATCGCTGGACGAATCAATGGCATAGACACGCGCCAACGGCAAGTAGACGGCCAGTGAGATGGCAATGATCCCGCTGCCTGTCCCAACGTCGGCAATCAGGATTGGGCCCCCGCTTACCGATTCGAGAGCTCGTTCCACCACCTGCTCGGTCTCTGGCCGGGGGATGAGTACGCGCCGGTCCACGGCGAAGGTCAGCCCGTAGAACTCGCGTGACCCTACGATGTATGGCACCGGCTCGTGTCTTTGTCTGCGCGCCAGGCAGGCCTCATAGCGCTGCTCCTGCTCCTGTGTGAGCGTGTACTCGGGGCGTGCGAACAGCCTGGTCCGATTCCACCCCAGCACGTGAGCCAGCAGCACCTCCGAGTCGAGCACGGGCGAAGGGATACCAGAGGCAAGCAACGTAGCTGACCCTTGCGCCAGGGCGGCGCGCACAGTGAGGTTTTGGTTGTAAGCCATCGAGGTGGGGCTAGTTCAGGCCTGCCGCGCGCAGCTTGTCGGCCTGCTCGGCAGCAGTGAGCTGCTCGATGAACTCATCCAGCGCGCCGGCCAGGACCGTCTCCAGCCGGTGACTGGAAAAGTTGATCCGGTGGTCCGTGATTCGGTTCTGGGGAAAGTTGTAGGTGCGGACCTTTTCGCTTCGTTCGCCGGAGCCAACCTGAGAGCGCCGCTCGGCGCCCAGTTGCTCATCGCGGGCGAGCTGCTCCATCTCATAGACCCGGGCCCGCAGAATGGACATGGCGCGCATTTTGTTCTGCAATTGCGAGCGTTCGTCCTGACAGGCTACAACGATGCCGGTCGGCAGGTGGGTAATGCGCACCGCCGAGTCGGTGGTGTTGACGCTCTGCCCGCCATGGCCACCGGACCGATAGACGTCGATGCGCAGATCCTCCGGTTTGATCTCGACTTCGACTTCTTCAACTTCGGGGAGCACCGCCACGGTGGCCGTGGAGGTGTGGATGCGGCCGCTGGCTTCCGTTGACGGAATCCGCTGCACGCGATGCACGCCGCTTTCGTGCTTGAGCCGTGAGTAGACACCCCGGCCCTTGACCTCAAAGATCACTTCCTTGAACCCGCCGATTCCCGTGTCGTTCGAGCTCAGCAGCTCTGTCTTCCAGCCCTGGGCTTCCGCATAGCGAGTGTACATCCGGTAGAGGTCGGCGGCGAATAGCGCTGCCTCCTCACCGCCGGTCCCGGCGCGGATTTCCACGATCACGTTGCGCTCGTCGTTGGGATCCCTGGGGATGAGCAGGCGGTGCAGCCGGTCCCTGAGCTCCTCAGCGCGCTTTTCGAGGCCGTCCAGCTCCTCTCGAGCCAGGGCGAGCATCTCCTCGTCCTGCTCGTCGGCCAGGAGGGCCTTGGTTTGCTCTGTCTGCTGCTCGATGGCTTTGCTTTCGAGATAAGCCTCGACCACAGGCGCGATCTCGGCCCGCTCCTGCGTGTAGGTGCGCAGCCGGCTGTAGTCGGCGGCTACCTCCGGGTCTGCCATCAGATGCTCCAGCTCCTCATAGCGCTGCTGCATCTGCTCTAGCTTGTCGTTCACCGTTCCGTGGCTCATATGACTCCCTGTACCCAAACAGAGCCCCCGGCGCTGCCAGGGGCTCGTGGATGAAACCGGATGGTTCTGATTATATACCCTGTCGGAACTTCAGGCAAGCAGCGGACAAGGAGAGTGTGGAATAACTGCCCAGGGAGCGCGAACGACAGGTTCGTAGTTGCGCTTTAGCGCTCCCCTTCCGGACGGTCTTACCGCGTCAGTGGGTGAGGACAGGCTAAAGCCTGTACTACGAACCTATCGAGGTCCGTGGTTGCCCGGAGTCTTGGCACTACCAGCCACAGGCGCCAGAGTGCTCCCATCTCTCGCCCGCTTTTTCCACACTCTCGGACAAGAGCTCACCAGCGCGATTTGGCACATTATGCGCCTTTGTCTATACTGTCGTATCATTGCTTTTGCGCCAGCACGGTCGTCACCCGACCGTGCTGGGCGGCAAATCGAGTGATCCCCCGGAGTGGCCCGTCGCCGCCTGTGAACTAGCTTGCTGGCCGGCGCAGGCAGCGACCGTACCATAGCCATACTACACCACGGAGGTGCCTTATGGGTTTGTGGCAGAGCTTGGGCAGTTACACCGTGGCCGGACTCCCGGCCATCTGGTGGCTTGTCCCGGCCAGCTCGCTCATTGCCCTGTTCTACTCCTTTCTCTTGCACCGCAAGGTCAAGCAATACGAGGAAGGTACGCCCGAGATGGTCTCGGTCGCCCGTGCCATCCGCGGCGGTGCAGTGGCTTACCTGGTCAGGCAGTATCGCGTCATCGCTCTGGTGGTGTTCGCTGTTTTCCTGCTCTTTGTCGTTCTGGCGTGGCGGGGGCTGATCAGCGTTCTCACGCCCTTTTCCGTGCTGCTCGGGGCCCTCCTTTGCGCGGCCGGAGGCATCATCGGGATGGGCACCGCCACTCGCGCCTCTGTGCGCACCGCGCACGCGGCCCGCGGCAGCTTGAATCGGGCCCTGCGGGTGGCGATGGAGGGTGGCGCGGTCACGGGGCTGGCCGTGGTCGGCCTTGCTCTGCTCAACGCGTCGCTCGCCTTCCTCGCGCTCTACTATCTGGTTCCCCCTCACCTCTACCGCGGCGACCAGCCGCTGGTGGAAATCGCAAATATCCTGGTCAGCGGGGTATCCGGTGCCAGCATCGTGGCCCTGGCGGCCAGGGTGGGAGGCGGCATCTTCACCAAGGCAGCCGATGTAGGTGCCGACCTGGTGGGTAAGGTAGAGGCTGGCATCCCCGAAGATGATCCACGCAACCCCGCTGTGATCGCCGACAGTGTCGGCGACAACGTGGGCGACGTGGCGGGCATGGGCTCGGACCTGTACGAGTCCTATATCGGTTCGTTGCTGGCGACGGTGGCGCTCGGCGTGTCGGCCACAGTGGCGCGCGGCGCCAGCCTGACTGCCCAGCTCCAATACGTGACTATGCCGCTCGTCCTGGCGGCATTTGGCACGGTCTGGTCCATTGCTTGCCTGGGCCTGGTGCGCGTTCGCGATGATGACGGCATCGAGCAGGTGATCCAGGCGATGGACCGCGGCCTGGGCTGCGCCACGGCTGGAGTCGCCGCCATCGCCTTGCCACTGGCGTTCGCCCTGCAGCTAGAGCGGCCGTGGCAGATGTGGTGCGCCGTTCTCATCGGACTGGCTGTCGGGGCCATCATTGGGAAGACGTCCGGTTACTACACCTCTGCTGCCTACCACCCGACGCGCAACCTGGCCGAGCAGGCGCTGTCCGGAACGGCACCGGTGATCATCGAGGGCATGGGCGTTGGTATGCGCTCCGTCGCCGTGCCGGTGGTCGTGGTCTGCATTGGCATCGCCGCCAGCTACTACCTTGCCGGCGGGGCCGGCGATATGCTCGGTGGTCTCTACGGAGTCGGCGTGGCTGCGGTCGGCATGCTTTCCACCCTGGGTTTCACCATGTCCACTGACGCCTTTGGTCCCATCGCCGACAACGCCGGCGGAATTGCCGAAATGGCGGGACTGGCTCCTCACGTGCGGCACAGAACGGATGCGCTGGATGCTGCCGGCAACACTACTGCTGCTACGGGCAAGGGGTTTGCCATCGGCAGCGCCGCGCTGACGGCGTTGCTGCTCCTGGCAGCCTTCCTGGACCAGATCCATTTTGAACTCGTTCACCTGTGCGGGGTGCAGGCGGTCTCTGTTCTGGGCAGACTGATCCCCATCCACGAAGTGCGGCTGATCGACCTGGTGACATACTATGACATCTCGTTGTTCAATCCCGCGGTGATCGTCGGCCTGTTCGTGGGCAATGCAGCCGTCTTTTACTTCTCCGCCATGACCATCAGCGCTGTCGGCCGGACCGCTTCGCAAATGGTCCAGGAGGTACGGCGACAATTCCGCAGCATCGCTGGCATTATGGACCGCACCGCGCGGCCCGATTATGCCAGATGCGTCGACATCGCCACTCTGGGTGCACAGAAAGAGATGGTCAAACCCGCCCTGTTGGCAGTGGTCGTTCCGCTGGTAATGGGCGTGCTTTTCGGGCCGGCAGGCATAGTGGGGCTGCTTGCCGGCAGCCTGGCCAGCGGGTTTGCCCTGGCGCTGATGATGGCCAATTCCGGCGCCGCCTGGGATAACGCCAAGAAACACATTGAAGCCGGCGCCCACGAGGGGAAGGGCGGCGATGCTCACCGGGCTGCTGTCGTCGGAGACACGGTGGGCGACCCGTTTAAGGACACCAGCGGGCCGTCGATCAACACTCTGATCAAGCTGATGGCCGTCGTCGGCATCGTTCTGGCCGGATTGATTGCCAGCCTCGGGCAGGCAGGGCTGCTGGGTCAGTTGATCAACGGCTGGTAATTCCTGTCCATTTGCGTCGGGCCGATCCCGCGATTATGATAGCCAGCACGATGAATCCCATAAGGCGCATCATTCTGATCGTTCTGGATAGCGTGGGCTGCGGCGCTCTGCCTGACGCCGACCTCTACGGTGACGTTGGCTCGGACACGCTGGGCAACACCGCCCGTGCCGTGGGCGGGCTCAAGCTGCCTAATCTGGAGCGCCTGGGGCTCGGCAACCTCCACGCCATTCTCGGTGTGCCTGCCGCCGCTCAACCACAGGCAGCTTTCGGCCGCATGGCCGAGCGCTCGGCCGGCAAAGACACCACCATCGGCCACTGGGAGCTGATGGGCGTGATCTCCCCTCAGCCGCTGCCCACCTACCCCCACGGTTTCCCGCCCGACCTCATCGCCGAGTACGAGCGCCGCATCGGGCGGCCTACTCTGGGCAACTATGCCTCTTCTGGCACGGTGATCCTGGACGAGCTGGGCGCCGAGCACGTCCGCACCGGATATCCCATCGTCTACACCAGTGCCGACAGCGTTTTTCAGGTTGCCGCTCACGAGGAGATCATCCCCCTGGAGGAACTGTATCGATTCTGCCGCATCGCCCGAGAGCTCCTGACCGGGGAGCACAACGTGGGCCGCGTGATCGCGCGTCCTTTCGTCGGCAACCCCGGGGCATTCCAGCGCACGCCCAACCGCCGTGACTTTTCCGCACCGCCCCCGCAAGCGACCCTGCTCGACCGTGTCGTATCGGCCGGGAAGAGCGTGTTCGCCGTGGGCAAGATCGAGGACATCTTTGCCGGCCAGGGCATCACCACGGCAGTCCACACCGTGAACAACATGGACGGAGTTGACCAAACGCTGGCAGCCATGAGAACCGCTGGCGATGGTCTCATCTTTACCAACCTCGTCGATTTCGACATGATCTATGGTCACCGCAACAACGCGGCTGGCTACGCCGGGGCACTGGAGGCCGTCGACCGGCGCCTTCCGGAGCTGGTCGCTGCGCTCCGACCCGACGATGTGCTGATGCTGACGGCCGATCATGGCTGCGACCCCACCACCCCCAGCACCGATCATTCACGCGAGTATGTTCCGCTGCTCGTCCTGGGAGAGCTCGTGCGCCCCGTCGACCTGGGCACCAGAGGGACCTTTGCCGATGTGGCTGCAACCATCGCCGAGTGGCTGAACACATCGCCGCCCATGGCCGGGCGCAGCTTTGCCGGCGACGTGCGGATCGGCTCAAGCACCAGAGCCTGAGGCAAGAAGGAAGGATAATGACCATCGGCTTGCTGTTGCGACTCCCGCTCGTTCTCGCGCTGGCTCTCGGGCTGGCGCTCACACTCACTCTCGCCCTGCGGCGGCGCAACGTCAGCAGTGCCCTGGGCTTTCTGGGCTTTCTTCTCCTGCTGGCCGTACAGATGGTGGCCCCCTGGGTTGCGCCTCTTGCGGCGCGGCTCCACGTCAGAGGCGTCGCCCTCAACCGGGCGACGTTCATCGCCGCCTTTGCCGACCTGGTGATGAACCTGATCTCCTCGCTGGCGGTGTTGTCCATCGTCGGCGCAATTGCCTTCGCCTCCCGCAACGAAAGACGCTTTTGAGAACTGCCGATTTCGACTATGCCCTTCCCCCTGAGCTAATCGCTCAGACCCCGGTCGAGCCACGCGACGCCTCACGCCTGCTGGTCCTTCATCGCCGCTCCGGTGAGCTGGAGCACCACCTCTTTCATGAGCTCGGCTCCTTCCTGCGGCCGGGAGACCTGCTCGTCGCCAACGAAAGCAGGGTCATTCCGGCCCGTCTGTTCGGCCGCAAAGAGCCAACGGGCGCCCGCGTGGAGATGCTCTTGCTGAACAAGCGGACCGACGGCTCGTGGGAGGTGCTGCTCAAGCCGGGCCGACGAGTCAGGCCAGGAGTGCAGGTCCGGGTCGATGTATCCCAGGGACCAGACGGGCCACAAGCGCCCCTCATCGCCAACGTCGTGGACGTGACTCCTGCCGGGGGCCGCGTGCTATCGTTCTCCAGGCCGGTCGAGCCGCTGCTGGATGGTTTGGGCGTGGTACCCCTGCCGCCGTACATTCACACACCACTCAGCGATCCAGAGCGCTACCAGACTATCTACGCGCGGGTTCGCGGCTCGGTCGCTGCACCGACGGCGGGGCTGCATTTCACTGCGGAGTTGCTCGGCGAGTTGAGGCAACAGGGAATCGAGGTGGCCTTTGTCACCTTGCACGTTAGCATGGACACCTTCCGGCCTGTGGTCGAGGAGGATTTAGCCGAGCACCGAATGTACAGCGAGCAGTGCGAGCTTCCGGCCTCTACTGCCCGGGCAATCAACCTCGCCCGCGGCTCTGGCCGGCGTGTCATCGCCGTCGGGACCACCAGTGTGCGCGTGTTGGAGACCGCCGGTAGAGCGCTGACCAGGTCCGACGCTCCCCTGACACCCTTCTTCGGGCCGACCACTCTGTTCATCTATCCCGGTTTCGAGTTCCGGGTGGTCGACGCGCTGATCACCAATTTTCATCTGCCGCGCTCGTCGCTGCTCATGCTGGTGGCCGCCTTTGCCGGCAAGGACAGGATCGACCACGCCTATCAGGAGGCGATCCGCCTGCGCTATCGCTTCTTTAGCTTTGGCGACGCGATGTTTATCGACTAGGACCCGGAGTCGGGCACTGCTCAGACCACAATCTGCGCAGCGTGTCTCGCCGCAGGCGAGGCGGCTTGGGCGAAGCGATGTTCGTCGACTAGGGCCGGGCAGAGTTGGCCACCGCTCAGACCACAGGGTGCGCAGCGTGTCTCGCCGCAGGCGAGGCAACTTGGGCGATGCGATGTTTATCGACCAAGAGCTGGGGGCGCCTCCAGACCGTGCGCTCTGAGCAACTCGTCGTTCGCCAGCAGGTCCCGCGTGGCACCATCGGCTACGATGCGCCCCTGATCGAGCACCACCATCCTCGAGCAAAGCTCTGCCACCAGCATCATGTCGTGCGTGCTGACCAGCATGGTCTGCCCGAGTTGCTGCAACAGGTGAATCAGCGTCCGCCTGGCCCGTGGGTCCAGGCCTGACGAAGGCTCGTCCAGAGCCAGTACCCTGGGATCCATAGCCAGTACCGTGGCAATGGAGATGCGCTTCTTCTCCCCCAGACTGAGGTGGTGCGACGTCCGCGGAGCATAGGACTCCATGCCCACCTGCCCCAGGGCTCGCGCAACCCGCTGGCGGATCTCTCCCTCGGACAGCCCCATGTAGATGGGTCCGTAGGCCACATCGTCGAACACCGTCGGCGAAAAGAGCTGGTCGTCAGGATTCTGGAACACGATGCCCACCACCGCCCTCACCAGCCTGAGGTGTGGTGCCGACACCACCACGTCGCCCACCATCACCTGGCCCTGCTGGCCCGTGAGGATACCGTTCAGGTGCAGCAGCAGGGTGGACTTGCCTGCACCGTTGGGACCAACCAGGGCCACTTTCTCGCCGGCGGCGATGCACAGGTCAATATCGCGCAGAGCCTGGTTGCCATCCGAATAGCTAAACGACAATCCGCGGATCTGAATCGCCGCACAAGTCTGGCCCGCCATAGACCGCCTCACGCCACCCAGTAGCCGAACAGCAGCAAAGCGAGCACCACGATCAGCCCCAGCAGTACCAGCAGACGCGAGCGCCAGTCAAGCGGCGGAACAGCGATCCCCCGTATCGAGCCATCATACCCTCTGGACAACATCGCGTTGTGTATCCTCTCGCTGCGTTCCAGGCCGCGCAGAAAGAGACTCCCGGCCATCGACCCGGTCACGGAGGCGCGCCAGGCGAGTGTGCCTCCTCCACGACCAGACCAGGAGGCGCTGCGCGCGTCACGGGCGCGCATCATGCGTATCGCTTCGTCCACGAGCACTGCCAGGTAACGCCACATCAGGGAGAGGATGGCTACCAGCAGACGGGGCATGTGCAGTTGGCCCATGGCCACCAGAAGATCAGGGAGCTGCGTGGTGGCAGTGAGCAGAATGGCCACCTGCACTGAGAGCCACGAGCGCACAACGATGCTGGCAAAACGCTCCACACCCGGCACGGTCACCGCCAGGTGCAGCGGGCCGAGCCTGAGCGCAACGGCCGTCTGGCCCGGCACCGTCAGCAACAGTGGCAGAGCAGCCAGGGCAAATGGCAGCGCCACCATCGACCGGCGCAGCAACGGCCTCATGCGCAGCTCGGAAAGGATGGCAGCAGACAGGATGAGCGCCAGCAACAGGATATAGACTGGCCAGGCGGCCACGGGCATCAGCGAAATACAGAGCACAAGTGCGAGCGCCAGCAGCAACTTGACCCGGGCGTCCAACCTGTGCAGCGGGCTCTGCCCGGTCTGGTAGAGATCGAAGGGACTGCTGTGCGTGCTCAGGCGACTCCTTGCGAGCCGCGTCTGCGGCGGGCACTGCCAGCCAGCCAGGTCACGGCCAGCACCACCGCTACTCCGATGATTCCCGCGGCGATGGTGGCCAGCCTCTCATCGGCGATCCCCGGGAAGACATAGTCGGCGATGAGCTGGAACGGTGCCTCCAGCATGGACCCAAGGAACCCGTGCTCCTCAGCCACCCATTCCAGACCGTCGGGGTGCGAGGAGGCCAATGGCGAAAGCACCACCAGCAACACCGCCAGGACAAGCCCGCCAACGGCCAGCCCACGCCCGCCTGCTGCCGCTTCGCCTCGCTCCAGCACATCGCGCCGGGCCACATAGACCAGAGCCAGAGCGGCTGCCGTAATCAGGGCTTCCCCAACACCGATCAGGGCATGGATGCCGCCCATCGCCGGCAGCGCGATGTTGGCCGGCGAGGTTCCCGAAAGGGCAAGCTGTAGAGCGCAGGCCAGCGACGCGACAAAGATCGACGACCAGCCGGCCAGCAGCCCCCCGACGAGCCACCCGGTACGTTTGTTGCCCAGCAGTCTTCGCACCACACTCAGCACACCATAAGACACCGCCACGCCAATGACGGCCATGTTCACCAGGTTGGCG
>Ga0116184_10001295_pt1 | contig 24716 bp, 20 predicted proteins | sample AD_JPNNA5_MetaG_FD_89886 | JGI IMG/M metagenome (GOLD analysis project Ga0116184, IMG submission 89886) | Active sludge microbial communities of municipal wastewater-treating anaerobic digesters from Japan - AD_JPNNA5_MetaG | ecosystem: Engineered > Bioreactor > Anaerobic > Digestate | place... | reverse complement strand
AGAGTCTACCGGAAAAATATTTACGGCTTCTTTGCGTGCTGTCCTGGTTATCACGTCGCCGGCTACTACCAGTGTTTCTTTGTTGGCTAAGGCCAATGTTTTTTTATACCTGATGGCATTGAGGGTAGGACGGAGGCCGGCAAAACCAACAATGGCCGTCAGCACCATGTCAATGTTTTCTGATTCCACAATCTGTTCCAGGGATTCGTGGCCGGCATACACCTTGATGTCGTGAGGTTCCAAAGCCGATTTAACCCGCTGATAATAGGTGTCATTGGTAATGACTACAGCGTTTGGCATGAACTCCAGTGCCTGTTGTATCAGTAAATTGGCATTAGAATCAGCGGTAAGAATTTCTGCTGAAAATTTTTCAGGGAAGATCCGGATTATTTCCAGCGCTTGCTTCCCTATCGACCCGGTAGATCCTAATATGGCGATTCTTTTTTTCACAACACTGGAATTATTTAAAAGACATGTATTCTTTAGGGTTTATGGGATTGCCATTATGCCATAACTCAAAATGCAGGTGCGGGCCGGTGGATATTTCGCCTGTACCGCCCACAATGGCAATGGGTTCTCCGGCGTTTACATAATCGCCCATTTTTTTGAGGAGGGCGGAATTGTGTTTGTATATCGAAAAAATATTATTGCTGTGCTGCAAACCGATGACATAGCCGGTTTCTACAGTCCACCCGCTAAAGATAACGGTGCCGCTGAGGGTAGCTTTTACCGCTTCGTTTTTGTTAGCCAGGATATCTACCCCGTAATGCTTTTTGGCAGGGTTAAATCCGTTATCAACTATGCCTTTGATGGGGGTGAAAAAAAAGAAACTGCTGATACTGCCGCTTTCAGCAGATTCACCTGAAAAAGTCAGGTTATAACGGTCGTAGTTTTCAAATTCATTGCGTAAGGCAGAATCTTCGGGAGAAATATCAAAACTGAGGTTGTTGTGCTGAGGCAGGGCGCTGTCGGCGGGTTTCTGAAGCTTTGGAGCAGGAAAATCCTTGCCCTCGATGATGTATTTCAGATTTTCCATATAGGCCCTTCTGAGATCGAGCTCTTTTTCCAGAGAGTCGGTTTTGCGCAACAATAGCAGCACATCACGCTGTACGCTGATGTCACCGTATCCCGGAATAAATTCACGCAGAGGCGTATAGGCTATCAAAATGGTGGTAGCAGCAATAAGCATCATCACAGCCGCACCAACTACCACAAAAACGTTCATACGCGTTAACCGGAACGACAGTTTACGTTCAAAAGTGGAATCGTTCATGATGACCAGACGGTATTTATCATGAAGCTTTTTCTGGAAACGTTTCCAGCGCGATGGTTGATCTTTTGACATACTCAATTGAGGGTGCAAATATCCGAAATTATTGAATTACTTTTAAAATACAAGCCAAATAAACTTGAAAAAATCAGGGAGAAATAAAAAAAATAAAATAATTTTGTAAAAAATAAGTTATTTTTATTTAACCTTATTACACGTGCGATCAAAATCTTTGCTTAAAACTCTGTTTATTGTTTTTTGTTGTTTCACGATCTTTTCTTTTTCGTGTTCCACAAAGAAAAATACTTTTACCCGAAGAGTTTATCATAACCTTACCGCGCATTACAATGCTTATTTTAATGGCAAAGAAGCTCTGAAGGAAGGAGTCGGCGAACTGGCCAAAAAGTCAAAAGATGATTATACCGAGGTATTACCGGTTTTTCAACTCGGGACCAAGGCTGATGCACAATCGGTGTATAACCTGCTTGACCGTTCCCTCGAAAAGGGATCCATCGTGGTTCAGAAACACTCCATATACATAAAGGGGGTGGAACATGTTAATTGGATTGATGATGGCTATATGCTGATAGGGAAATCTTATTTTTATAAGCAAGAATATGATCTGGCGATGCAAACTTTTAATTTTGTGCTGAACCGTTTTAAAAATAGTAGTATAAAATACGAGGCGATCATCTGGAAAGCTCGGGTACAGGCCCAACAGGGCAATATAGACGATGCCGAAGCCTTGCTGAATTCCATTGAAAAAAAGATAGAAAAAAATAAAAGCACCCGCACGGCCGAACGTTTGTACCCGTTGGTTTATGCCGATGTGCTGCTGAAACAGGAAAAATATGATGAAGCCATGGATTACCTGCAGCAAGCGCTTCATCTGAATAAATCCAAAGCTATCCGCACTCGTTTGCATTTTATTATGGCACAGGCATTTCAGCGTACCGGGAACCCACAAAAGGCAACCGAGAACTTTAAGCAAGTAATCAAAATGAATCCGGTGTATGACATGGAATTTGCTGCAAAGATAAACCTTGCGAAAAGTTATGATGTTACTATGGGCGGTAGCAAAGACATCCGCAAACTGTTGCAAAAGATGCTGCGCGATGAAAAAAACAAAGAATATCTGGACCAGATTTATTATGCACTGGCAGAACTTTGCCAGAAAGAGAACGATATTCCAGGCATGATTGAAAACCTCAAAAATTCAGCACGGACAAGTATTTCTAACGATAAGCAAAAATCCTTAACTTATCTGAAACTCGCCGATCTGTATTTTGCCGAACCGGCATACCGCGATGCTCAGATATATTACGACAGTTGTATCATGTTTCTGCCAAAAGATTATCCCAATTATTCGCTCATCGATAATAAAAAGAATACCCTGAACGAACTGGTGAAAAATATTGATATTGTGGAGTTGCAGGATAGCATGCAAATGCTCGCCAAATTGCCGGCAGCCGAACGCAACCAAAAAATCGATAATCTTATTGCCGAAATTATCAAAGAAGAACAACGCAAAATCCAGGAAGAAAATGAACGCATGAACAACCTTGCCCTGGCACAACAAAATCAAAATAATAATATGAGTTTGCAAAATTCAGGGTCATGGTATTTTTATAATCCCTCCACCATGAGCCTGGGCTATAGCGATTTTGTGAGAAAATGGGGCAACCGCAAATACGAAGATTTGTGGAGGTTAAGCAACAAAACCGTCACAGCTTTTGAGTTTACCGAACTGGCTGATGAGAACGATAGCATCAGTGAAAATAAAGATTCGGCAGTAATTAATTTAAAAGACCGTAACTACTACCTGTCGAAATTGCCAAAGACACAAAAAGATTTTGATTCTTCCAACAGTATGATCAGCGATGCCCTGTTTAATATCGGATATATATATAAGGAATATCTGTCCGATTACGACAGATCTATCACCGCCTTTGACAAACTGGAAAAACGTTTTCCGGAGTCCGGTAAGATTTTGCCTGCTTATTTTAATCTTTTCCAGATATATACTCTGCAGGAAAACACCCCCAAAGCCAACTATTATAAAAACCTGATAATGACGCGTTACCCTGACAGTGATTATGCCATGATAATAAACGATCCTAACTATTATATCAAGCTACAGGAGCGGGCCAACCGCCTGTCGGTTTTTTATAAAGAAACTTATCTGGCGTATAGTTCAGGAAATTATCCTGCGGTGATAGGCAATGCCGATAGTGTGCTGAAAACTCAAAAAGATAAAGATTTGCTGCCGAAGTTTGCTTTGCTTAAAGCTCTGGCCGTCGGAAAAACACAGCCTCAACAGTCCTTTGAAACTTCACTGGGCACAGTGGTTACAAAATTTCCCGGTACGGAATCAGCTAAAAAAGCTCAGGAAATTCTGGATGCGATAAAAACAAAGAAAACAGCACAACCCGAAGTGAGTGCCGCACAGGATACGGTAAGCGGACAGGCGGCCTCAAAAGAATTATACAAGTATGAGCCTGAGGCTTTTCATTTTTATATTGCGGTTATCGAGATGAAAGTTGCCAGCATCAATGATATACGAAATGCTTATTCCAATCTGAATACCAAGTATTATTCAACAAAAAAATACAAAATCGATACCTGGTTTCTTGACGACAAACATGAGGTGTTGAATGTAAATCGTTTTGATAATAAAAATGACGCAATGAACTACCTGATGGCCCTGGAGAACAACAAAGAACTTTTGGAAACTTTGCAAAAGACCAGCTACAGCCATTTTGTTATCTCGGCAGCAAACTATCCGGTATTTTATCAGAGCAAGGATGTTGATAAATACCTTTCCTTTTTCATGAAAAATTATAAGAAATAAAAACATAATTAAAAATCATTTGAAAAAAATCTACAGTCATGGCTAAAAATTCAGAAGTAGAAACTCCGGTCATTAATATACTTGGTAATGGAACCAGTATCAAAGGAGACATCAAAGCCAGCGGCGACATGCGCATCGACGGAACCCTTATCGGCACTATTAATGCCCGGGGAAAAGTAGTGATAGGGTCCACCGGCAGGGTTGACGGAGAAATTATTTGTCAGAGTGCCGATTTTTCGGGAAGCCTGAATGGAAAAATTACTGTAACCGAACTCCTGGCAATGAAAGCATCATCGCAGATTCTGGGCGATATCATTACAGGAAAACTGTCTGTAGAACCCGGAGCCAAATTCACAGGAAACTGTAAAATGTCCGAAACTGCCAACAACCCTATGGTTGTTCCACAGGATATTGATGAAAAATCTAAAAAAACCGCTCAATAGTTATGCTCGCTATACCAGCATTGCTATGCAAATGTTGGTCATCATCATTCTGGGTGTCTGGGGGGGCGTGTTGTTGGACAAATATCTTGGAATAAAATTCCCGGTCTTTACCGTGGTGCTTGCCTTGGGCTCTGTGTCCCTCGCTATTTATGTTGCTGTTAAAGATTTTTTAAAAAAGAAATAAATGCCGTTAAAGAAAAAATTATTGCTCAACACTCTCTTGTTTTCGATTTTGCTCGAAGTTATTGCTGTGCTCATGACCTTTACCCTGAGTAAAAACATTGTTTCTCCCGCCTTGCCGTTTCTGGTGCCTTTTTTCTTTTCTGTCTCTTTTCTGTCAAATCTTTGGCTGGTTTCCATCCCGCCCGATAATCCCAATCAATTTGTCAGAACATTTATGCTGACTGTATTCTTGAAATTTATGTTATATGTCATCGTGCTGGTGGTTTATGTTATGTTATACCGCTTCGATGCCATGAGGTTTTTGTTCACTTTCCTTATATTATATATCCTTTATCTGGTCTTTGATGTTGTCATTCTTCTTCAACATCTTCCCAAAAAACAATAAAAAATCTGCCGGAATGCTTGTAAATAAAAAAATGAAAAGAAAAAAAATTTTCCGGTTTTATAAAATGTTTATATTTGCCCCGTTTACTTAATAGCAAAGGATACCTAAAGTAATGCATGTAAATAGTTTAAAATCAAAAAGATATATCATAATTCTGTGTTGTCTTCTATCTTTTATTGTTTCGCAGAAAGCATTTTGCGAAACAGAAACAAAACAGCACGAACCGGAAACTAAGTTTAATCCCGGCAAAACCATCATGGACCATATTGCTGATGCACATGAATGGCACATTGCCACAATAGGTGAAAAACATATCAGCATTCCTCTTCCTGTAATCCTTTTTGATGAAGGCAAAATCGTTGTGTTTATGTCTTCCAGGTTTCATCACGGTAACGAATCATATAAAGGATATCAGCTTAATGAAAAAAATAAAATAGTGAAAGTTGATGAAACGGCTAAACCGCCGCTTGATTTTTCGATTACTAAAAATGTGGTTTCATTATTTTTTAGCATCATTTTAATCTGCTGGATGTTTATCTCGGTGGCCCGACGGTTTAAAAACCATCAGAATGAGGCGCCCAAAGGATTGCAGTCGTGGCTGGAACCATTGATATTGTTTGTTCGCGACGACATTGCAAGGCCTTCCATAGGAGAAAAACGATATGAAAAATATATGCCCTATCTGCTGACGGTATTCTTTTTTATTTTTATAAATAACCTCCTGGGCCTGATTCCGTTTTTTCCCGGCGGAGCCAACCTTACAGGTAATATCTCAGTTACCCTGGTGCTGGCAATATTTACTTTTATTATCACTACCGTGAGCGCCAACAAACATTACTGGAAAGAAATCTATAACGCTCCGGGAGTGCCATGGTGGCTCAAGTTTGGACTACCTATTATGCCTATTGTAGAAATAATAGGCGTCATCGTCAAGCCCTTTGTTCTCATGGTCCGACTTTTTGCCAACATCACCGCTGGGCATATCATTGCTCTTGGTTTCATCAGCCTGATATTTATTTTCGGACAGATTTCTACCGGCGCGGGATACGGTTTTTCAGTACTCTCAGTATTATTCTATGTTTTCATGGGGTTGTTGGAATTGCTGGTTGCTTTTATCCAGGCCTATGTTTTTACGCTGCTATCAGCCCTGTATTTTGGCATGGCCATGGCAGAGCATCATGAAGAAGCACATTAATAATTCAAAACTATAAATTAACCTAAATTAAAAATTATGTCACTAATGTCAGTTTTATTACAAGCAGCAGCCGATTTTGCACCTATCGCAAAGATGGGCGCTGGTATCGGAGCAGGAATTGCCACCGTGGGAGCAGGCCTGGGTATTGGAAATATCGGTAAAGGCGCCATGGAATCTATCGGAAGACAACCCGAAGCCGTAGGCGACATCCGTTCTAACATGATTGTTGCGGCAGCCCTCATCGAAGGTGTTGCTTTTTTTGCTATCGTAGTTTGCTTACTCATACTTTTCATCTAATAAAAAGTATAGCCATTTCAAAAACTCCTGATCATCACAGGGGAAAATTGTCATTTTAATTAACTTAAAGGTTAAAAATTATGGAACTAGTATCTCCCGGCATTGGCCTCATTTTTTGGATGACGCTTTCTTTTCTGTTATTGATGCTGATTCTAGGGAAATTTGCATGGAAACCTATGCTGAAAATGCTCAAAGAACGCGAAAACAAAATTGAGGATTCTCTAAAACAGGCTGAAAAAGCGCACGAGGAAATGAAACAGTTAAAATTCAGTAATGAAGAACTGCTGAGGGAAGCCAAAAACGAAAGAGACAATATTCTTCGTGAAGCGCGGGTAATAAGAGAAAAACTTATCGAAGAGGCCCGTACAAAAGCCACCGAAGAGGCCGATAGAATTGTTCAGTCAGCCAAAGACAGCATCAAATATGAAAAATTGGAAGCGCTTACCGATCTGAAAAATCAAATCGCCCTGTTATCAGTGGATATTGCCGAAAAACTGCTCCAGGAAGAGCTTTCAAAAGATGAAAAACAAAACAAACTGATTGAAAAGTTTTTGAACGAAATTAATTTTAACTAAGAAACCGTTATACTGATGATATCCGAAAGAATTGCCAGTCGTTATGCAAGGGCCTTGTTTGGTTTGGCGCTCGAAAAAGCCCAGTTAGAGGATATTTATAAGGATATGGTACTCCTGAAAGAGGTTTGCGAAAACAACAGCGATTTTGTTCATTTTTTGGCCAGCCCTGTTATTAATCATTCCAAAAAAGTAGCCGTTTTTAAAACCTTGTTTGTTGAAAAAATCACTCCGCTATCCTTCAATTTCCTTACTATCCTTATCAAAAAACGCAGGGAGTTAATCATTAGGGAAGTTGCTGGTGAGTTTGTGATGCTCTACAAGGTACACCACAATATAAAAACGGTATATTTTCAAACCGCTTCGCCGGTTTCTGAAAAAAACACAGAAAAACTAAAAAATGCGTTGGGAAAACAACTTTCATCAGAAATAGAATTGATCCAAACAGTTAATCCTAATCTTATTGGAGGATTTATTTTTAAGGTGGATGACCTCCAATATGACGCCACACTCAGGCGAAACATCAACCGCCTGAAAAAAGAATACAATATAAACATTTATATACCAAAATTTTAAATATTTTATTTGAATGGCAGAAATAAAACCAGCAGAAGTTACTGCAATTTTGCGCCAGCAACTGGCCGGGTTCAAATATGAATCGGAACTTGAAGAAGTAGGCACAGTACTCCAGGTAGGCGACGGCATTGCCCGTGTTTACGGCCTTACACAGGTGGGCTCCGGCGAATTGGTTGAGTTTGAGAAAACAGGTGTAATGGGCGTTGTGCTTAACCTCGAAGAAGATAATGTGGGAGTGGTACTATTGGGCGAATCGGAAAATATCATCGAAGGCGATATTGTCAAAAGAACTAAGCGTATCGCCTCCCTCAATGTTGGCGAAGGAATGCTTGGCAGGGTTATCAATACCCTGGGACAACCCATCGATGGCAAAGGTCCCATCGAAGGAACAGTGTATGAGATGCCTATCGAACGCAAAGCCCCGGGTGTTATCTTCCGCCAACCTGTTAATCAACCATTGCAAACCGGTATCAAGGCCATTGATGCTATGATACCCATCGGACGTGGACAACGCGAATTGATTATCGGCGACCGCCAGACAGGGAAAACAGCTATTGCTATCGATACCATTATCAACCAGAAGACATTCTACGAAAAAGGCGAACCCGTTTATTGTATTTATGTGGCCATAGGACAAAAAGGGTCTTCCGTGGCCAATATTTTGAAAATTCTGGAAGAAAAAGGCGCTATGCCTTATACTATTATTGTATCGGCTACTGCCTCTGATCCTGCCGCTATGCAGTTCTATGCTCCTTATGCCGGTGCAGCCATTGGCGAATTTTTCAGAGATACAGGACGGTCGGCACTGGTGGTTTACGATGACCTTTCAAAACAGGCCGTGGCATACCGTGAAGTATCATTGCTGCTCCGCCGTCCCCCCGGACGCGAAGCCTATCCGGGTGATGTTTTTTATCTGCATTCGCGCCTGCTCGAAAGAGCTGCAAGGGTGATTACTTCTGATAAAATAGCCCGGAAAATGAACGACCTGCCCGAATCTATAAAAGACATGGCGAAAGGCGGCGGATCATTGACGGCATTACCTATTATTGAAACACAGGCCGGTGATGTTTCGGCATATATTCCCACCAACGTAATTTCAATCACCGACGGGCAGATATTTTTGGAAACCAATTTGTTTAACTCGGGAATCAGACCGGCTATCAACGTTGGTATCTCAGTGTCGCGCGTGGGGGGTAGTGCACAGATAAAACCCATGAAAAAAATTGCAGGCACGCTCAAACTCGACCAGGCACAGTACCGTGAATTGGAGTCGTTTCTGAAATTCGGATCCGACCTTGATGCTGCTACCAAAGCCGTACTGGACAAGGGTGCCAGAAATGTGGAAATTTTAAAACAGCCACAGTACACTCCTATGAAGGTGGAACATCAGATAGCCATAATTTTCTGCGGAACCAAAGGCTTGTTGCAAAAAATTCCCATAAAAAGTATCATAGATTTTCAGGAAGAGTTTTTGCACCATCTGGATCTCTATCACAATGAATTGCTCGAAAAACTTGGCAAAGGCGCACTTACCGATGAAATGATGACCGAAATGGAACAGACTGCAAAAGATATCATTTCAAAATATGAGGCTTGATTTTTTTTTGAAGACCGTAATAGCAAAAATTCATGTCAGGATTAAAAGAAGTACGAATACGAATAGCATCTGTTAATAACACCAAGCAGATAACCAGTGCCATGAAAATGGTTTCGGCTGCAAAATTAAGGAGGGCGCAGGGAGCCATCCTGAAGTTGCGGCCTTATGCCAACAAACTTAGCGGTTTGCTTTCAGATCTTAGTGTAAGTAACAGTCTGCCCGAAGATATTGCTTACTTTAAAAAAAGAAAAGTACAAAAAGTATTGCTGGTTGTTATCAACTCCAACCGGGGCCTCTGCGGCGCTTTTAACAGCAACGTAATCAAAGCGGCTGTGTCCAGGATTAATTGTGAATATAACGAACTGAATAAAGCTGGAAATCTGCATATTTTGTCGGCAGGAAAAACTGCCAGCGATTTTTTTACCAAACGGAGATATAATGTAATAGCTAATTACGACAGTATTTACGACAATCTTACCTATGAAAATAGCTGTGAACTGGCCGAAAAACTGATGGAATACTATTCAAACGGAACCTACGACAGGATAGAACTGGTATATAATCAGTTTAAAAATGCAGTCTCCCAAATACTGACCATAGAACAGTTTTTGCCGGTTGAAAAACTCGGACAAAACGGGCAAAGCACCTTAAATCAAACAGATTACATATTTGAACCGGAAAAAAGTATTATCCTGAAAGAATTGGTGCCCAAATCATTGAAAATCGAAATTTATAAGGCGCTTCTCGATTCGTGGGCATCCGAGCATGGCGCACGTATGTCGGCCATGCAAAAAGCCACTGACAATGCCGAAGAACTGATTAAGGCACTGAAACTCTCCTACAACAAAGCCCGACAGGCTGCTATCACCAAAGAAATTATCGAAATTGTCAGTGGTGTAAATGCTTTGAAAGGTTAAAATAAATATTTTAATACCCAATTATGTAAAAGAAATTATGTAATTTTGTATAATTAAAATATAAAACAAAAAAGGAGGACATCATGTTATCAAAAAAAATGGAAAAAGCGCTGAACGAACAAATTAACGCTGAATTTTTTTCTTCATACTTATATCTTTCGATGGCCGCTTATTTTGAACGGCTTAATTTAACTGGTTTTGCCAATTGGATGCGGGTTCAGGAAAAAGAAGAAAACGCCCATGGCATGATATTTTTCAACTATATCAACGAACGCGGCGGAAGGGTTGAGTTGCAGGCCATTGAAAAACCCGCTGCTGACTGGAAAAGCCCGATAAAAGTTTTTGAAGAAGTATTAAAACACGAACAGAAAGTAACCGCGCTGATCAATAACCTTGTGAATATTGCCATTCAGGAAAAAGACCATGCAACCAACAATAAACTACAGTGGTTTGTGGCCGAACAGGTTGAGGAAGAAGCAAATGCTTCAGCCTTGCTGGAACAACTGAAATTGGTGGAAGGCAATGGGCAGGGATTACTTTTACTCGACCGTGAATTAAAAACAAGGGTTTTTGTTGACCCGCTCTTACAAGCCTAAACAAGGATTTTTTTATTACAACAGGCTGCCTTAGTAAAACATTCAAAATAACTTCCCCAAATTTACGGATAAATCCGATAGTTTAATTCAGGTATTTGGGGATGATACGTAATCCTTGTTTCGTCAATATCCTCTTTCTTCACATTGATGCCTGTTTTGTATTCTTTAAGATTGAGCCTGACCTCTACAGAAAGCCCCGTATTCGTTGTTGTATTTTCTATAGTCTTCTTAATCATTTCGTAATCTGAAAAAATAACACCTTCCATTGCCCGGTGAACATGGCTGAACAGCCGGTGTTCAATAGGATTCCATTTCGAGCAATAGGGAGGATAGTGGCAAACAATTACAGATAACCCCGTTTGTTTAGAAAACATCTGTAAACGATGTTTAAAAATAAAGTGCCGATATGAATTTGCTCCCCCTGCATCGCATAAGAGCAAAATATTGTTTGCATCCGGATAATGGTGAATACCGTATTGCTGCCACCACCAAAGCAGGTTGTCTATAATAAAATCGGCTGTTTCACTACTACCTCCAACAGTTATATAACCCTTATTGGCCTGCATATCATAAAGCCCTTGTGGTATTACTTTACCTTCTGACAGATGCTCATAATCGTGGTCATAAACATTTAATGTTTGTGTAGCAAAACATTTTCCTCCTCGATAAAGATTGCCTAATTTTTCTTTCTTTTTGCAATCTATACTTATGATTGGGCTCTTTAAACTCATCGCCAAAACTAAGGTACAAATAATATTGAACTGCTCATTGCGTAATGCGTAACTCCCTGTCGCCAGTTGCTTCGCCTGTTTGCGATAACCATATCCTAATTCTTTTAGCAGCCGCTTAACTACTCCACTGCTTATTTTAATATGATGTTCTTCTTCAAAAAGCTTTGCTATGGCAAACGGCTTTAAGCTTATCCAATATGTGTTGCTGTCTGTCGGACTACCTGCTTTAAAACGTTCTATTAGCGCTGTGAGGTTTTCTTTTATCCCCGGCTCTTTATCAGTTTTTTTTTCTGCCTCCGCCTTCTTTTCGTTGGCGGATTCCTGGTATAAATGTTTCCATTTCTGAGGTAAGCTCTTTTCTACCTTGTGAAATGGTCTTTCTATCCACTCCAAGAATTTTACTGATATAAATAACTCCACCTCTGCCTAATTTTAACGATTCTAACGCAGCATAACGTCTGCGGTCTTTCTCCAACAAACGGCTGTAATGCAATTGCATCAGCATAATGGTTTTTTCTGAAAATTCTTCTATCATGGAATTCAAAGAAAACACATAAATGCATCTGATTTTCTGCTGTATTCGTTTTTTTATTAATATTGTGTTGTTAATAATATGCCCCATTAGGTACAATTACAATTAGACTATTCGGGGGAAGTTATTTTGAAATTCTTACTTATTCAAAATTTGGCACCCTGTGGTTTTTTTTGTAAGTTGGTAAAAACACTCCGGACACAAAAGAATATCTGGGAAATGGCCACATGGAAATTGTGTCATAAACGCATAACAATCTATTGATAATAATAAATTTATTAAATTGTCTGGGTTACTAGTAAAAATTTTCCTACTTTTGCGGCCATAAAAAAACACTTATGGCACAGGGAATATCAATATTTTCAGGAAGGGCAACGCGTTATCTTTCAGAAAAGATAGCCTTAAGCTACGGAAAAAAACTCGGTGATGTTTCTTATGCCTGCTTCAGCGATGGCGAATTTCGTCCCTCTTTCGACGAAACCATCCGCGGAGATGATGTCTTTATTATTCAATCCACTTTTCCCCCTGCCGAAAACCTGCTCGAAATGTTTATGATGATCGATGCCGCCAAAAGGGCATCAGCACGAAACATTATCGCCGTCATACCATATTTCGGATTTGCACGTCAGGACCGAAAAGACCAGCCAAGGGTTCCCATCACATCCAAACTGATTGCCAACCTGCTTACAGCCGCCGGAATCAGCCGGCTCATCACCATGGACCTCCATGCCGATCAGCTACAGGGATATTTTGATATTCCCGTGGATCATCTTTACGCATCAAGCATTTTTGTACCTTATCTCCAAAGCCTTAACCTGAAAAACCTGGCCATGTCATCCCCTGATACCGGTGGAACACGCAGGGCGGGAGTGTATGCAAAATATTTAGATGCCGATCTGGTAATTTGTTTTAAACAACGGCCCAAACCCAATCAGGTAGGTAATATGGTGGTCATCGGCGATGTGAGGGATAAAAATGTAATTCTGGTAGATGATATTATCGATACTGCCGGCACCATTACCAAAGCTGCCAACCTGATCAAAGAACAGGGTGCCGCCAGTGTAAGGGCTATGTGTACACACCCGGTGTTATCAGCCAACGCCTGCGAAAAAATTGAAAAATCGGCAATGACAGAACTCATAGTCTCCGACACTATTCCCTTGAACGAAGAATGTAAAAAACTCAGCAAAATAAAAGTTATATCCACCGCCAAATTATTTGCCGATGTAATAAACAGCGTGGTCAATTGCGAATCTATCAGTTCCCACTTTAAGTTTACTTCCATGCAATAACAATTAACAAACATATCACTAACAATTAAAAATTAAATTTATGAGAACAGTATCAATGAGCGGTTTCCTTCGCGGAAACGTAGGGAAAAAAGATGCTAAAAAAATCCGCAGGGAAGGTAGCGTGCCTTGTGTGGTTTATGGCGGAAAAGAACAATTTCATTTTTTCACAGAAACAAAAAATTTCCAGAAGATTCTTTTCACTCCGGAAGTATGCTTTGTAAAACTTTCTATTGAAGGAAAAGAAATGGATGTTATTTTGCAGGATATTCAATATCATCCTGTTACAGATAATATCATGCATGCTGACTTCATGGAGCTGAAAGCCGACAAGCCCATTATCATGAATATTCCTGTAAAGATATTCGGCACGGCCCCCGGTGTTCTTAAAGGTGGAAAAGTGGTTCAGAAATACAGAAAATTGAAAGTAAAAGCTTTGCCCGGGAACATGCCCGAAGTGATCGATGTCAACATAGGTTCGCTGGAAATTGGCCAAAACATAAAAATTGCCGACATTCCTGCCGAGAACTATACATTACTGGATAATAAAAATAACACCATTGTAGGTGTTGCGGTTACCAGGGCTGTTGAAGAAGCTGCCACTGCTGCTCCTGCTGCTGAAGCCGGTGCACCTGCTGCCGGCGCTGCTGCTCCCGCTGCCGGTGCTGCTGCACCCGCCGCTGATGCCAAGGCAAAAGCCAAAAAATAACTTGTAGCCAACAATAATAAAGCTGCCGAAAAATGAATTCGGCAGCTTTTTTATTAAAAAAAAGATGCCTCAGATAGAATCTAAAAAGTTTTTGATTACCGGCCTGGGTAACGTGGGCGATGAATATGTCAATACAAGGCATAACATCGGTTTTGTGGTTATGGATGCGCTTGCACAAAAATTAAATGTGGCCTTTGCTCCGGGGCGCCATGGTCAGGTGGCCACGGCCAGGTTTAAGGGAAAAACACTGCTGCTGCTTAAGCCCTCTACTTTTGTTAACCTGAGCGGAAAAGCTGTCAAATACTGGCTTACGGCCGAAGATATTCCTAGAGAAAATGCCCTGGTAGTGGTAGATGATCTTGATTTGCCTACCGGCACTTTGCGGATGAAATCCAAAGGCGGTGACGGCGGACACAATGGTCTGATAGATATTATTACCTCCCTGAACAGCCAGGAGTTTGCACGCCTCAGAATTGGTATAGGCAGCGATTTTGCCCGGGGTTTTCAGGTTGATTATGTGTTGGGAAAATGGACCAAAGATGAGGAGAAAATTTTGCTGGAACGCATACCTGTAGCGGTGGAAGCTACACTGAGCTTTATCTGCGAAGGCGTAAACACCGCCATGAATAAGTATAACAATAAATAAGCGGATTAATCCAATTTATATAATAGGAGCATACGTTTTCCTCCTAACGGCCATGCTGTGGAGACAGCGCCTTTGAATGATTAAAGTATTTTTAAAAAAATCTCATTATAATGTGGTTTTGTTGGCCTGGCTATTGAAACCTCAATAATTTCTCCACCAAAGCCGGTACTCCAACCCCTGCCTTTTCGCTTATCACTGTCAGGTTCCTGATATGGCTCAAGGGTTCCGCCCTGGGGTCAACAAGATATTTGGGGATGGATGAAGAAGCCTGACTTAATAACCCTGCAGCCGGGTAAACCACCAGCGAAGTACCTATTACCAATAAAATATCGGCGTTCTGCGCCAGTGATGCGGCTGCCATAATATTGGGAACGGCTTCGCCAAACCAGACAATATGCGGACGTAATTGCGAGCCTTTTGTGCATTTGTCGCCCTCCCGTATGTCGTTATATCCAATATCATAAATCAGCGATTCGTCGATAGAACTTCGTGCCTTGGTAAGCTCACCGTGCAGGTGCAAAATATTTGTGGAGCCGGCACGCTCATGAAGGTTATCTACGTTTTGGGTAATAATTTGGACATGATATTTTTCTTCCAGTCTGGCGAGGGCAAGATGTGCCGCATTGGGCTCCACTGTTGCAAGTTGCCGGCGGCGCTGGTTGTAAAAATCAAGAACAAGCGAACGGTTTCTCTTCCATGCATCAAAGGTAGCCACATCTTCAATCCGGTGCTCTTCCCATAATCCGTCGCTGTCGCGGAAGGTTTTGATGCCGCTTTCCGCACTGATGCCCGCTCCCGTTAATACAACAATAGTTTTCATGATAGAAATTATTTTTTCACACGTGTAAAATATACGGATTTTCCCAAGAGTGAAAATCCTATGTAACCATGCAGCTCAAGCACATCTTTATCGATAAGCTTTATCCAACAGGAATATGTATTTCCGTGGTCCGAATCGTACAGGCTTCCGTCAACATATTTGTCTTTAGAGGCATTGTACTTAAAATTATAAAATAATACCAAGCCGGTGATGGGCCTTTGGCGAAGCGAGGGATCGGGGTTGTGTTTATCCAATATAGGGTTTCCGGTTTCCGGGTCAATATTTTTTTTGATCCAGCTTACCTTGCCCGAAAACGTGCTGCCGTTTTTAAAAAAAGTGATTCTTCCCTGGCGTTCAGGAGTCCACCATTCTCCGCAGAGGGCATCGCTGCCATAAGAATTCTGGGCTATGGATAAATCCGGCAAAAAGGAAAAACAACAGAAAAAAAAGGTCAAAACAAGTGCACTAATGATACTTTTAGTCTTATATGACATTGTTACATGGTTGATTAATTTACAAAAATAAAGAAAAACCATTTGAACCAAAATGTTTTTGCGAACCTTTTTTGAGCTATTGGAGGAAATCTTTTTTGAAAAAATAAAAAAATCAGGTATGACTTTCAACAAATTAAAAAGATTCCTCACTTGCCCGCCTGACTGAAGCAATTCAGTCGGCCAGATAACGAAGCGAAATGAAGAATCTTTATTTAATTTTGGTGTCTCAAAAAAATGATTTAACCGTTTTTTTGTCTTAAAAAATATTGTGAATATTTAAGAAAAAATACCGTACTTTTACACATTATTCGAAAAATAAAAATCAAAGATTATGGAAAAAATACTATTGGATTTGTCAAACCTTGATAGGGCTTTTCCTGAAAATTTCTCACAGGAACAGATAGCCAAAGCCAAAACATTATTTTTAAAAAATCTGGCAGAAACTGCACATAGCTATTACGAGGGAAAAATACAAACCCTTCCCAAAGCTCCTGTTATTGGTTTTAACTGGTTTAATGTGTGGTACACCCCTGGAGTATCGAAGGTGTCTACAACCATTCGCGACCAGGTCGATACCTCGTTTCACCTTACCAATCGCGGCAATCTGGTGGCGGTAGTAAGCGATTCGACACGGGTGCTGGGCGACGGCGACTGCGGCCCCTCGGGAGGGCTGGGCGTGATGGAGGGCAAAGCATTCCTTATGAAATATCTCGGCGGATGCGATGGCGTGGCCCTGTGTATCGACAGCCGTAACGAAAAAGGAGAACACGATCCTGATAAAATCATTCAGTTTGTAAAAATGGTGCAGCACAGTTTTGGCGCTGTCAACCTCGAAGATATCTCGCAGCCCAACTGTTTTAAGGTACTGGATGTGCTACGCGAAGAATGCGATATCCCGGTGTGGCACGATGATGCTCAGGGTACGGCCTGCGTTACCCTGGCCGGCCTGACCAACGCACTGAAGCTGGTTGACAAAAAAATATCGGGAATTAAAATTGTTTTGTTTGGTGCCGGGGCTTCCAATACCACCATTGCACGGCTTATTATTGCCGATGGAGGCGATCCGAATAAAATTGTGATGTTCGACACCAAAGGCTCGCTGCATGCCGGAAGGGACGACATAAAGAACGATCCCCGCTTCTATCGCAAATGGGAACTTTGCAGTCAAACCAACCCGCAAAGAATACTTACCATGGAAGAGGCAATAAAAGATGCCGATGTGCTTATCTCTTTATCAACTCCCGGTCCCGACACCATAAAAAAAGAATGGATCAGCGCCATGGCGCCAAAATCCATAGTGTTTGCCTGTGCCAACCCTGTACCCGAAATTTATCCCTATGCCGCCAAAGAAGCCGGTGCCTATATTGTGGCTACCGGAAGAGGAGATTTTCCCAATCAGGTGAATAATTCCATTGGGTTTCCCGGCATCCTGAAAGGGGCACTGATGGTCCGTGCAAAAAAAATCACTGATAATATGGCTATTGCTGCAGCGCATTCTCTGGCTGATTATGCCGAAAAACGCGGTATTAATCCGGAAAACATTGTGCCTACCATGAGCGAAGCTTCTGTTTTTCCGCAGGAAGCTGCCGATGTAGCCATGCAGGCCATCCGTGATGGAGTGGCGCGCACAATTATTACCCACCAGGAAGCTTTTGCCAGGGCCGAAAAAGATATACGGGAAGCACGAGCCATAACCCAATCGCTTGTTGATGAGGGGTTTATACAACAACCCCGACAAGAAATGTTACAAAAAGCTATTGATTGGGCAATTCAACAAGTTTTGTAACTTTGTACCCCCTTTAATTTTATTTATGATTCATTTTATTGAAGGAACACTCGTTGAAAAAAATCCTGTGTATGCTGTAATCGAAGCCGGAGGTATCGGATATTTTATGAATATTTCTTTGAATACTTACAGCAAGATAGGCGATATAGGAACAAAATGCCGGCTTTTGACGTATATGGCAATAAAAAATGAAGCAGCCACACCGGTGGGTGTTACCCTGTATGGTTTTTTTACTGCCGAAGAGCGCGATATGTATATAAATCTGATTTCGGTCAATGGGGTAGGTGGTAATACCGCCCGTTTAATATTGTCGTCGCTGACCACCGGAGAGATTGTCTCTGCCCTTGCCAATGGGCAGGTGGCCGTCTTTGAGAAGGTGAAGGGAATTGGCACTAAAACAGCACAAAAAATAATCATAGACCTAAAAAATAAATATTCAAAATTAGCGTTAGAACAGGATGTCGTTTTAAGCGTGAACAACTTAAACAAACAGGAAGCATTGTCCGGATTAATGATATTGGGTTTCAACAAAAATATTGCAGAGAAAGCCATTGATAAGATTTTACGTTCTGATCCGTCAATTGATGCTGTTGAAGAATTAATAAAACAAGCTTTGAAAATTTTATAACCGAAGACCTACCGAATTGAAACTGGCCCGATACATATTTCAGATTTTTGCAGCAGCTTTTATTTTGTCGATCGCCCTTGCCGGCGGTGTTAGTTTAGTTCCTGATTATAAGTTTACCAGGGACGAAATCGCTGCGCCCCCCGACACCAACCCGCCCGATACTACTCCCTTGCCTTATCCTTTTGGGGATAACAGCGGAAACCCATACGATAATAACCAAAACGGCGGACTATACCTCGATGATCCGTCTAATATAACTCCCGGTGTGGAATATGATCCGGAAACCAATTCATACATCCTTACCAATAAGATGGGAAGCCTTGATTACCGGCAACCCAACTATATGTCTTTTGATGAATACCGCCAGTTTGATATGGAAAAAGCCATGCGGGATTACTGGCACACCAAAACCGGAGCTTCCAGGGGCACTAAGGGCGATGGAAATATCATTCCCAAAATTCATGTCGGAGGAAAAGCGTTCAACAAGATTTTTGGCGGAAACACTATTGATATCAGGCCTTCCGGCTCTGCCGAACTGATTTTTGGCGTGGTGTCAACCAAAACCAACAATCCGGCGCTGGATGTCAAGCAAAGACGAACCACAAACTTTGATTTTCAGGAAAAAATTCAAATGAATGTTACAGCCAAAATTGGAGATAAAATCCAGTTTGGCGTTAACTACAATACGGAATCTTCTTTTGATTTTGAAAATAAGATGAACCTGAAATACGAAGGAGAAGAAGATGATATTATTCAACTGATTGAAGGCGGTGATGTAACCCTGCCGCTGAACAGCACTCTGATTACCGGAAGCCAGTCGCTGTTTGGCATCAAGGCCAAGCTGAAATTCGGCAGGCTGTCCGTAACGGGCTTATGGTCGCAGCAGGAAAGCGAAACCGAAAACATCACCGTGGCCGGCGGCGCACAAACCAGTGAATTTAATGTGAAAGCCGACCAGTACGAAGAAAACAGGCACTTCTTTCTTTCCCAGTATTTCCGCGATCATTACGAAGAAGGCCTGAAAAAACTTCCAATCGTCACCTCCAACATCAACATCACCAACCTGGAAGTATGGCTCACCAACATCGGTTCGGCTACAACCGAAAACCGCAATATCGTAGCTTTTCAGGATTTAGGCGAAGGACAGATAATTTCCAATACCAATATTGTTCCGACAGGTTATTATCCCGCCAATAATGCCAACAGCCTCTTTTCATTTGTGGACGAGGCACAACTCAGAAATCTTAATGGAGTAAACAACTATCTGTCCTCTCTCGGCATGACAGCAGGGCTCGATTACGAAAAAGTGGAACTCGCCCGCAAGTTGCAGCCGTCAGAATACACATTTAACAATAAACTTGGCTTTATTTCGCTGAATACTTCATTAAACTCCGACCAGGTTTTGGCAGTGGCGTTTCAGTACACACTCGTGGGTGATACCACCGTATATCAGGTCGGAGAACTTACTACTACCGGAGTAAGTGCACCCAGTTGCCTGCTGGTAAAACTTATTAAAAGCACCACGTTAAGCACCAAAGTACCGATGTACAAGCTGATGATGAAAAACGTGTACTCTATTGGCGGCTACCAGATTAATCCCGAAGATTTCCGCCTGAATGTGTTGTACTCGGGTGAAGAACAAGGTATCCCCATGGGATATATCACCGAAGGTGCTGTAAACGGCGTTCCGTTAATTCGTGTAATGGGTTGCGACCGCCTCGACCTGAAGCAAAACCCTATCCCCGACGGCGTATTTGATTTTGTGGGCGAAGCGGCCACGCAGGGAGGTCTTATTCAGGCTTCCAACGGACGTATCTTTTTCCCTGTACTGGAACCTTTCGGCAGCGACCTGCGAAAGGCAATAACAGGAGGTAACCCGTCGCTCAACAGTATTGCCGACAAATATTGCTACGACTCTCTTTATACCATGACAAAAACAGGTGCTCAGCAATATCCCGACAGGAATAAATTCTCATTACAGGGAACCTATAAATCAGCAGCCGGGGCCGAAATTTCGCTGGGCGCTATGAGCGTTCCTCAAGGTTCTGTAAAGGTTACCGCAGGAGGAATACCACTGACAGAAAATGTGGATTATACCGTAGATTATACCATGGGTAGGGTAAAGATCATCAATGAAGGTATTCTTAACTCGGGAACACCGATTAATATTTCTCTTGAAAACAACAGCACGTTTAGTATTCAAACCAAGACACTTATGGGTTTACGGTTTGATTATATGATCAATAAGAATTTTAATGTGGGTGGTACTGTACTGAACCTTACGGAAAAACCGCTGACACAAAAAGTCAATTTTGGAGATGAGCCCATTTCAAACACTATCTGGGGTGTTGATGGCGCTTATACTACCGAAGCCCGCTGGCTCACCAAACTGGTGGACATGATTCCTTTGATAAATACCAAGGCCGTTTCCAACCTGAGCATCAACGCCGAATTTGCCAACCTGATACCGGGCCACTCCAGGGCTATTGGAAAAACGGGGACTTCATATATTGATGACTTTGAAAGCAGCAAATCAACCATTGACCTGAAAAATGTCGGCAGTTGGTTTATTGCCAGTACGCCTCAGAACCAGCTTGATATGTTCCCCGAAGCCACGTCTAACAGTGGCCTTGGATTTAACTATAATCGTGCAAAACTGGCTTGGTACGTTATCGATCCTTCGGTGTTTTATCGCGATAACAACCAGTTGCCACCTAATATTACCAACGACGATATTTCAAACCACCTGGTACGCGAAGTGTATGAGCAGGAAGTTTTTCCCAACCGTCAGCCGGCCAACAATTTGCCATCTAACATTGCCATCCTGAACCTTGCATATTATCCAAAAGAACGCGGCCCCTATAACTATGATGTAGATGGCTCTGAAGGTTTTTCTTTAGGTACCAACCCTGATGGTTCTCTGGTTGGCCCCGATTCACGCTGGGGTGGCATGATGCGTCGCATCGAATCTACGGATTTTGAAGAAACCAACATCGAGTATATTGAATTTTGGATGATGGATCCTTTTGTGTACAATCCAAGCGGTACCGGAGGACAGATTTATATTGACCTGGGCGATGTTTCGGAAGATGTGCTGCGCGATTCCAGAAAAAGTGTGGAAAATGGTTTGCCGCCTGATGGCATTATGGAAGATGTCGATACCACCGCCTGGGGTATTGTTCCCAGCCTGCAACCGCTGACCAACTCGTTCGACAATAATGAATCTGCTCGTCCTTATCAGGATGTTGGCCTCGATGGATTGTCGAATGATAATGAAAGCGCATTCTTCAGCGATTATATCAATAGGATAATCAACTATCACGGCGCAGCGTCCGCTGCTTATCAGAAAGCCCTGGCTGATCCTTCGACCGATGATTTTCATTATTTCAGAGGCCCGGATTACGATACTGAACAAAAATCAATACTGCAACGCTATAAAAACTATAACGGCACCGACGGTAATTCTCCTACTGATCAGCAAACGCAGGACGAGTACGGTGTTAATTACCCTATGCAGTCAACTACCATTCCTGATGGCGAAGATATCAACAGGGACAATACCCTTAGCGAAGGGGAACGCTATTTTCAGTACCACATAGACCTTACACCCTCCAAAATGGTAATTGGTCAGAATTATATTTCCGATATTCTCGATGCTTCCACCGGTAGACTGCCCAACGGCACTTCCACTACCATTAAGTGGTATCAGTTTAAGGTACCTGTGCAGTCGCCCGATAAAATTATCGGCGGTATTCAGGATTTTAAATCCATCCGTTTTATCAGGGTGTTTTTCCGCGGGTTTACCGATTCGGTGGTATGTCGTTTTGCCACGTTCGATTTGGTGCGCGGCGACTGGAGGCGGTATAATTACAGCCTGCTCAGCCCCGGCGAATATGTTCCTAACGACGAACAGATGCTGACAACTTTTGATGTTTCGGCCGTTAATCTTGAAGAAAACGGACAACGCTCCCCTGTTACTTACGTGGTTCCTCCAGGCATCGAACGCGAGATAAACTACCAGAGCACCACCATGCAGCAACTTAATGAACAGGCTTTGTCCATGAAAATATGCAATATTATGGACGGCGATGCCCGTGCTGTTTATAAGACTTGCGATTTCGACATGAGAAAATTCAAAACATTGAAAATGTTTGTCCATGCCGAAGCTATGGGTAATGAAAGCGCCCTGCAAGATGGCGAGTTGACTGCCTTTATAAGACTCGGCTCGGATTTCAAGAATAATTTTTATGAATATGAAGTACCGTTGGCATTGACGCCTTGGTATAACAGCGATCCCAATGTGATTTGGCCGGAACAAAACCGTATCGAAATCACTCTTGATGAGTTGGTGGATGCCAAACAACTGAGAAATACGCTGCTGCATGATGGCGGTAACTCGGTGTCCTCATCGCTGCCTTTTATTACCTACGACAGCAAAAACAATAAAATCACCGTTATGGGAAACCCCAGCATCAGCGATGTGAAAGTAATCATGCTGGGTATCAGAAACCCCAAAAAAGGTAGTGCTAACCCCTCGGACGACGGAAAAGATAAGTGTGCTGAAATCTGGTTTAACGAACTCCGTCTGACCGATTTTGACCAAAGCGGAGGCTATGCAGCCACTGGCAGAATAGCCGCCAACCTGGCCGATTTTGGCAATGTCAGTCTTGCTGGAACCATCAGTACGCCTGGCTTCGGAAGCATCGACAAAAAACTGAACCAACTGCAAAAAGAAACCATTATTTCGTACGATATTGCTACCAACCTCGAATTAGGAAAGTTTTTCCCCGAAAAATGGGGCGTTAAAATCCCGATGCACTTCGATTATTCTGAAATGAGAACTGTGCCGGAATACAACCCGTTAAATCCTGATGTTATTTATCGCGAGGACTTGAAAACCTATTCAAAAACAACCCGCGATTCCATTAGGAAAATTACCCAGGACGTAACCACCCGTAAGAGCCTGAACTTTATGAATGTGCGTAAAACCAAAGTCGGCGCTTCTTCTAAAAATCATATCTACGACCTTGAAAATTTCGATTTCACCTATGCCTATACAGAGCTGTTCCATCGTAATGTGGACATCGAATACGACAGACGTATTACTCATACGGGCGGCCTGGGATATAATTATTCGGCAAATCCGAAAATTGTAAAACCCCTGGATAAATGGAAACTGATCTCTAAATCAAAATGGCTGCGTATCTTCAAGGATTTCAATTTCTATTACATGCCTAAATTGCTTTCGTTCAGAACCGACCTGAACAAACAATTCCAGGAAAACCTGATGAGAAACAAAACCAATGCGATTATAATTCTGGAACCCGCCTACGTAAAACGATTCGGATGGACACGTGATTATGCGCTGAAATGGGATTTGACACAAAACCTTAAACTCGATTATCAGGCACACGCTATTGCACTGGTGGATGAACCTGCCGGAAAAATTGAAAAAGGACAGCCCAATTATAAACAAAACAGGGATTCCATTTGGGAAAATGTCCTGAATTTTGGTCGCATGACCAACTATAACCAGAATATCGACATCAATTATACTTTGCCGATAAACAAAATACCGGCCTTCAACTGGATGAACCTTTCGGCCCGTTATGGCGGTGCTTACTCATGGACAGCCCTTCCATTATCTACCGACTCGCTCAACAACATTATCGAAAACCCGCTCGGCAATGTTATCGAAAACTCTAATTCCGAACAGTTAAATCTTACGGCCAATCTTACCAACTTGTATAACAAGGTTAAGTACCTGAAAGGTATTAATGATAAGCGCCGTGGAGGCGGTACCACTCAACCCCAGATAAAAACCAATATGCCAGGAGAAAACCCTGACTCCCTGAAGCCCAAAATTAATATTGGTAAGGAAATTCTCGATAACACACTAAGCCTGCTTATGCTGGTTAAGACGGTCAATATTTCTTACCAGGAAAGCAATGGACGGCTGCTCCCCGGGTTTATGCATAAACCCGTAGCCCTGGGTATGGACTGGAAACATAAAGCGCCGACGGCTGGCTTTGTTTTTGGCAGCCCGGGCGATATGTTTGCCTCTACAGGCGATATTCTTGGAAAAGCCTTCCAAAATGGCTGGATAACAACTGATACTTCGCTGAATACTCCTTTTGCAGTTAAACAGTCCAAAGTGCTGAATTATCAGGCCTCCCTAGAACCCCTCAACGGGATGCGT
>Ga0116184_10001292_pt1 | contig 24787 bp, 21 predicted proteins | sample AD_JPNNA5_MetaG_FD_89886 | JGI IMG/M metagenome (GOLD analysis project Ga0116184, IMG submission 89886) | Active sludge microbial communities of municipal wastewater-treating anaerobic digesters from Japan - AD_JPNNA5_MetaG | ecosystem: Engineered > Bioreactor > Anaerobic > Digestate | place... | reverse complement strand
CCATGTGGATCCAGAGGGGATTAAAAAACCCCTGGGAGATTGCTCTCCCAGGGGTTGTATCGCACGGGAACTATGATTAGAAGGTAACCTTCATAGAACCGATGACCTGAGAAGCTGCTTTCCGGTTGTTTCTGTCAAAGGCCTGGCCGGGAACAAAATAGCCGCCCTTGAGTCCGAATTGCACGTCTTCCGTATAGTCATACGCCAGGTGAACGTCAAGTTCGTTGCCCAGCTGTTTCTTGTCCGCGTTCATCTCGTACGAACCGCCGTTTGCCCAGTTGCTTGAGAATCCAGACATACCGTGCACTGCCTTGAAGTTGGCATATCTGATCTTCAGGCCCACATCGGTCATGGGTTTCAGGCCGACGGTAGCGCCAAGGCACTGGACGTTGGTGTTCGGGAAGATGACGTTTGCTATATCCGCAGGCGTCATATCTTCGAACATGGTATTCCAGTTCTGGGACAACCTTGTGAAGTCCAGCCCGATCGAAGGCGCAAACACTACATCAGGCATCGCAATGCTGGCATTCAACAAAACTGCCGCATCGGTAGAGCTCTTTCTGTCTGTTCTGATACCCTTCTGCTTCTGATACACGGCTTCGCCGCCTACTGAAACCGTATCGCTCAAACCAACCTGCGTACGGAAGCCGATGTTGTTGACTTCGGTCGCGGATGAATTTGACGATGTCCTCTTTGCTTCTCTTAATACGTCATACACTTCAGCAGTGCCGTTCTCAAAACCGAGCTCTTTAAGGTCAAAACCGGCATTCACGACCCACGCGTTCACGTCATCGCCGTTGATCGTCATATCCGCATCAGTTACCTTTAAAGCGCCGGCCGTAAGAGTCACAGGAGCCAGGTCAAACACGCCGACCGCACCGGTGAATGCCTTGCGAGGGCACAGATCAGCAAGACCATAGTTAAACTTGCCAGTGCTGGTCTGGTTGGTGTTCGGATCGCCGACCAACAAGCCGCTGCCGAGTTTCAGGCCCATCTGGCCGACTTTCAATGTCATGGGCTGGCCCATGAACTCTTTCAATGTAACGAATCCGGCTGCAAGATACACATCGAGATCGGCATCTTCTTCTGCGCCGATTGAATCGCCCCAGAACCGCTCGTTGCGCAGGATCACGGTCGTGGCAACAGCGTCAGTGAGATCAGCGTCGATCTTGATATTCGCGATCTCTGCTAACCCTGCGACGTCTGTTTTTGATGTGTTAGCGGCTGCATCCTGTTCGAAGTTGAACCCGTGGCGGGAGAAGGCGAGTACTGAAATATCGCCGCCTACCTTCACGTTCTGGACCTCTGCGTACGCCGCGCAGGTCAATGCGAGCACGAACGCCAAGGCCACGACTGCTATTAATTTTCTACTCATGTGTTACTCCTCCTTTTAAGATTCCGATATGTTCAACTAGGTTTTTTTTGCTGCTTATTCCTAGAATTATTTCTCTATAATTATATCACTGGATTAAAGTTGACTCTAAGCTTAGTTCGGTCTTCACCTCCCTTCACGCTGTGATTGAAGTCATCTCCAGTGGTATAAACCTATTATGGCTTTTATATCACTTCAACGCTTTATTGTCAAGCATTTTTTTGGTTTTGCAAATAACTGGAAGGCAATTGGTTAGAATAAGGCCCCGCAGGAAGTTGCGAAAAATAAACAACTTTGAGAGCGCTTTCAGCAGTTAACCCCTATTTCAGGGGCTCCTCGACCGCTCTCCTGCTGCGGCCTGCCGCTGATTTAGGGCCTACGGAGACGGTAATAAGCGTGCCCGTGAACTTCGACTCCATGGTCACGATACAGGTCTCGTTCTCGCGCTCGAAATTCAGCAGCCGCTGTCCGAACTCTGAAATATTAAGCAGGTTCCACCTGGACAGGGGCATATGCTCTTTATAAAAGTTTAATACCTGGTCAAGCGTGCCTTTCCCTTTATATTTCATTAACGCCACGCGAATGCCGGCGTTCTCGAACGAGTACGACTGTTCCGGGATCAGCTTGAATCCGGCAGGAACCGGGATGTCCGAAAACCGCAGCGCCGCTGTCGGCTCAAGAGCCTTATCAGGATTGCTGGAAGGAAAAGACGCGCATCCGGCTGTGGTGATCAGGAATACTGCTGCTACGAACACAGAGGCGAATCTGAATCCCATCTTATCCTCCTTTTTGCATCAAGAATTTTTCAGCGTCACGATACACGCCGTCCACCTGTTTTATTGTCAGGCCGGCGCGCATACCTACCACCCTGCTCTGAGCAGGCGAAATGATATCTTCAGGGTCATGGCTGTCGTGATCGATGACAAGCCTGCAGCCGAATTTCAATGCCTGATGCGCCACGAACCGGTTGGTTTTGCAGTGGCCGCGGCGGCTGGTGACTTCGAGAAAAACGCCGAGCTGTTTCGCACGCTTCGCGTCCGCGTCGCTGATCCGGCCGGGATGAGCGAGTATGTCGATCCCTGCCTCGATCCCTGCCTGATTGGTCCCGGGGATAACCGGCTCGGCCGGAGTCTGACCGTGCGCAATAATGATCTTGATCCCATTCTTGCGGCTGAAACGGGCAAGCGGTTTGAACTGCTGCAGAGGCAGATGTGTCAGCTCGACTCCGGGCAGGATCTTAATGGGCGCGTTCGACGGCCATTTCCTGCAGAATGTGACGATCGACCGCACAACCGCTTCTATATTACTGGCATCGATATGGTCGGTAATCGCGAGGATCCTGTAGCCGGCAGCGGCATACCGGACAGCAAGTTCTGACGGCAGGAGGCATCCGTCGCTCAGAAGCGAGTGGGAATGGAGGTTGATCATGTGGTATATAATGCGCCTGGCTGGGATCGAACCAGCCACAAGCAGTTTAGGAAACTGCTGCTCTATCCAAATGAGCTACAGGCGCAAAATTGTTATTCGCCCTCGAATTTGATAAGGGATGTGAACGGATAGCCTTTGAGCTTGTCCTTGCCGTGGAGGTCCACAAGCTCGATCACGAACGCCAGACCGATAATGCGGGCCTTGAACTGCTCGACAAGCTCTATGACCCCGCCCACGGTGCCGCCGGTCGCGATCAGGTCATCGACGATCAATACGCGCTCGCCTGCCTTCAACGCGTCTTCGTGCATCTCAAGGGTATCGGTCCCGTACTCGAGCGAATAGGTGACTGAACGGGCCTTGCAGGGCAGCTTGCCTTTTTTCCGGGCAGGGATAAACCCGGCTTTGAGCTTGTACGCGACGGCGGCGCCGAGGATAAAGCCGCGTGATTCGACGCCGACGACTTTCTCGATCTTCTTGCCTTTGTACTTTTTGACGATCTCGTCTACCGCGAGCCTGAAGGCCTTTTTATCCTTGAGAAGCGTCGTGATATCGCGAAACAATATGCCCGGCTTGGGAAAGTCGGGTATTGACCGGATCGATTTTTCCAGGATCTTCGATGCTGCCGGCGTCATTGGTCCTTCTCCTGCTCCTGTACGAATTTCTTCAGTTTCTTCAATGCCTCTTCTTCTATCTGGCGTATGCGTTCGCGAGATACGTTCATCTTCTTTGCCACGACCGCGAGGGTCGTGGGCGTGCCGCTCACCAGGCCGAAGCGCATGTCCAGGACCTGGCGCTCGCGCTCGGTCATGCGCTCGAGAAGGTTCTCCACGCGTTCCTTGTCAAAGATCGCCTCGACCGAAGAATCCGGAGAAACCGCGGTCTTGTCTTCGACCAGGTCCGCCACCTGGCTCTCGTCTTCATCTCCGACCGGGGCCTCCAGCGATGATGTCTTTGTGGACATCCACAGGTTAATTTCCTCGATCTTTTCGCGCGGGATCTTCAATCGTTTGGCGATCTCGATATCAGTAGGGACGCGGTGCAGTTTCTGCGTCAACTGCTCGCGCGTCTTTTTCCACTTGCTGAGCATCTCGTTGACATAAACCGGCAGCCGCACGAGCTTTCCCTGCTGGGCAATGGCGCGGATGATGCCCTGGCGGATCCACCAGGCCCCGTACGTCGAGAAACGCCATCCCTTTTTGGGATTGAATTTATCCACGGCCTTCATCAGGCCGAGATTGCCTTCCTCGATCAGGTCAAGCAGCGGAATTCCCAGATGGATATAGCGCTTGGCGATGTTGATGACCAGACGCAGATTCGCCCTGATCATCGCCTTGCGCGCCTGCTCATCTCCCTTCTGAATCCTCTTGGCCAGGGAGATCTCCTGCTCCGCGGTCAACAGCGGAATCGTGCGCACTTCCTTCAGATACAGTCGCAGTGCTTCCATTTGCCCTCGCTTGATATGGGAAACGTGGCTAAAAATGGACCTGAGCCAGTTTTTTTAGCTTTTATTTCTTCGACTTTTTCCCCGGCTTATCCTTCAGAACCGCCTGGGCTGCTGCAAGCCGCGCGATCGGAACGCGGAACGGCGAGCAGGACACATAGTCCATGCCGACCTTATGGCAGAACTCGACTGACTTCGGTTCTCCGCCGTGCTCTCCGCAGATGCCGACTTCAAGCTTTTTATTGGTCGAACGGCCCCTGGTAATACCGAGCTTGATGATCTCGCCGACGCCCTTCTGGTCGATCGACTGGAACGGGTCTTCCGGCAGAATGCCTTTTTTGAGGTATTCCGGCAGGAAGCCTCCGATATCGTCGCGCGAGAACCCGAATCCCATCTGGGTCATGTCATTGGTCCCGAATGAGAAAAACTGCGCCACGGTCGCCAGTTCATCGGCGACAAACGCCGCGCGCGGGATCTCGATCATGGTGCCGAACATGTGCTTGATGGCCTTAATATTATACTTCTTCAGGACCTCGTCGTAAACCTTTTTCGCGATGGCGAGCTGGTCCTGAAGCTCTTTGACGTCGCAGACAACCGGGATCATGATCTCCGGGTACGGTTTCTTGCCGTCCTTGATCAGTTCTGCAGCGCCTTCAAGGATCGCGCGGATCTGCATCTCGCTGACCTCAGGATAGGTCACCCCGAGGCGCACGCCGCGGTGGCCCATCATGGGGTTGGATTCATGCAAACCGTCAGCGCGTTTTGCGAACTCTTCGATGTTGATGTTGAGCTCCTTGGCAAGCTGCTGCCGCTTATCGTTTTCGCGGGGCACGAACTCGTGCAACGGCGGGTCAAGCAGCCGGATCACGACCGGGAACCCTTCCATTGCCGCAAGCGTCGCCTTGATGTCCTTCTTGACATACGGGAACAGCTCATTAAGGGCGCTGCGCCGCTCCGCCTCGTTCTTTGACATGATCATCTTGCGAAGCAAGAACAGCGGCTCGTCCGAACCTTTGCCATAGAACATATGCTCGGTCCTGAACAGTCCGATGCCCTCGGCGCCGAACTGCCGTGCCTTTTGCGCATCGTCCGGAGTATCTGCGTTCGTGCGGATGCCCAGGCGCCGGATGCCGTCGCACATCTTCAGGAATTCCATAAGCACCTTGTTCTCTTCGCCTGCGTCCATCATGGCAAGCTTGCCGGCATACACGTTACCCTTGGTGCCGTTGAGGGTGATCCAATCGCCTTCTTTAAGGACCGAATCACCGGCTTTGATTTCCTTGCGGCCCGCATCAACATGCATACTGCCGCAGCCGACAATACAGCACTTGCCCCAGCCTCGCGCAACCAATGCCGCATGCGATGTCATGCCGCCGCGGGCTGTCAGAATAGCCTCTGCCGCGCGCATACCTTCGACGTCTTCCGGATTGGTCTCTTCGCGCACCAGGATCACCTTCTTGCCGAGTTTCTTCCATTCCACAGCGTCATTTGCAGTAAACACGATCTGGCCGGTTGCGCCGCCAGGGCCTGCGGGAAGGCCTTTTGCAAGGACCTTTGCGTCCTTCTCGACTTTCGGGTCGATGACCGGATGCAGAAGCTCGTCAAGCTGGCTCGGGGTCACGCGCATGACCGCCTCTTCCTTGGTGCACAGGCGCTCCTTGACCATGTCAACCGCCATGCGAACTGCCGCAGGGCCGTTGCGTTTGCCGATGCGGCACTGGAGCATGAACAGACGCCCCTTTTCGATGGTAAACTCGATATCCTGCATATCGCGGTAATGCTTCTCGAGCCTGTCGCGATAACCGGCCAGTTCCTTATACAGATCAGGCATGGCCTGTTCGAGCGTGGTCAGGTTCTTGTTATGTTCAGACTGGGAATAGCTGTTGATCGGAGCAGGCGTCCTGATGCCCGCGACAACGTCCTCGCCCTGGGCGTTGACGAGGTATTCGCCGTAAAAACCGTTCTCGCCGTTGCCCGGGTTGCGCGAAAATGCGACGCCGGTTGCGCAATCGTTCCCCATATTGCCGAACACCATGGTCTGGGCGTTCACCGCAGTGCCCCACTCATGCGGGATTTTTTCGATCACGCGGTAGGCGACCGCGCGCTTGCCGTTCCATGACGCGAACACGGCGCCGATGCCGCCCCATAACTGCTGCATGGGATCGTCGGGGAATTCCTTGCCCAGGACTTCCTTGATCTTGGCTTTAAACTGATTGCAGAGGATTTTCAAGTCCGCGGTCTTCATATCGGTATCGCTCGAATATCCCTTTTCCTTCTTGAGCTTGTCCATGATGCGCTCGAGCTGCTTGCGGATGCCCATGTCGTCCGCAGGCTCGATACCGGCAGCCTTTTCCATGACGACGTCCGAATACATCATGATGAGGCGGCGGTATGCGTCATACACGAACCGGTCATTGCCGCCTGACTGCTTGATGAGTCCTGGGATCGTCTTTTCTGAAAGGCCGACGTTGAGGATCGTCTCCATCATGCCGGGCATTGATTTGCGCGCGCCTGAACGGACCGACACCAGAAGCGGGTTTGTCGGGTCGCCGAACTTGCGGCCCATGAGCTTCTCGACCTGCGCGAGCGCCTTGTTCACCTGTTCTTCAAGGCCTTTGGGATATTTCTTATTGTGCTGATAATAATACGTGCAGACCTCGGTTGTGATGGTGAAACCCGGAGGCACAGGCAGACGAAGCGCTTTGTGGCCTGCCATTTCGGCAAGATTCGCGCCCTTGCCGCCCAGAAGATTTTTCATTGACTCATTGCCGTCCGCTTTGCCGCCTCCGAAACTGTACACGAACTTCTTTCCCGTAGCCATTGCTCTGAAACCCTCCCTTTCTTCATTTTGCGCAACGTCCCGCCGCCTGACGTGGCAGATACCGTCACGCATTCATTTTCTCCAACAAATATTTTTTTAGATTTTCCGCCGGTATACGCTCCTGCTGCATGGTGTCGCGAAAACGCACCGTGACCTGCTTGTCCTCGAGTGACTGCACGTCCACCGTAACACAGAACATCGTGCCCACCTCGTCCTGCCTGCGGTATAATTTCCCGATCGCCGCGGTGTCGTCATAGACGGCGACCATGTCCTTCTTAAGGTCCCACGCCATTTTTTTTGCCAGCTCGACGAGCTCGGGACGGTTCTTCAAAAGCGGCAGCACCGCCGCTTTGATGGGCGCAAGGTCTGCGTGCAGTTTCAGTACAATGCGCATGTCTTCCTTGACCTTTTCTTCATGATAGGCGTCGGCGAGGAACGCCAGCAGACAGCGGTCCACACCGCCTGACGGTTCGATGATATAGGGAAAAAACCTCTCTTTCTTTACCTCGTCGAAATAGCGCAGGTCCTGGCCGCTGAACTGGGCGTGCTGCTTGAGGTCGAAATCCGTACGGTTGGCAATGCCTTCAAGCTCTGACCAGCCCCAGGGGAAATTGTATTCCACGTCAGTACATGCTTTGGCGTAATGCGCAAGCTCATCCTTGCCATGCTGCCTGAACCGCAGGTTTTCCTGTTTCATGCCCAGGTCCATGTACCATTGCCTGCGCGCAGCCACCCATTCTTCATAGACTTTTTCCGAATCTTCAGGCCTGCAGAAGTACTCGATCTCCATCTGTTCGAACTCGCGCGTGCGGAACGTAAAATTCCCCGGCGTGATCTCGTTGCGGAAGGATTTGCCGATCTGCGCCAGGCCGAACGGCAGCTTGGGATGGCGCGAGTCGAGGATATTGGCAAAATTGACGAACATACCCTGTGCGGTCTCCGGCCGCAGATATGCGAGGCTCGATGCGTCCTCGACCGGCCCGGTGTGCGTCTTGAACATGAGGTTGAACTGGCGCGCCTCGGTCAATTCGCCTGCGCATTCGGGGCATTTTTTCGTATCCTTGAGGTCAGCGACCTTAAAACGCTTTTTGCAGTTCTTGCAATCCGCCTTAAGGTCGAAGAAATTCTGCACATGGCCCGATGCCTCCCAGGTCTTGGGATGCATGATGATGGCCGCGTCCATGCCGTACATGTCGTTGCGCATGTATACATTGGCCTTCCACCAGGCCTTTTTGATATTATTCTTAAGCTCCACTCCGTAGGGGCCGTAATCCCATGAATTGGCAAGGCCGCCGTAAATGTCGCTGCCGGGGAAAATGAATCCCCTGCGCTTACAGAGTGAAACCACTTTTTCCATTATATCTGCCATTGTTTGTCCGAGCAGGAAAAGGGGTCATCCCCCTTTATGAGAGGTTAAAGATTAAGGAACATATTTTAGCATATTAAACTAAAAACGCAAGGAAAACCGAACGCGGCGAAACACGAGGGTTTTCCCCAGAGTTATCCACTTTTTTTAGTGTCTGACCCCAATTTCTTAAGCTCGTCGTCTTTGATGGAGAAGCTGTGCTCAGGGCCGGGATAACTGCCTGCTTCCACTTCCTTTTTATACTGCTGCAGCGCCTCGAGGATCATCGGCGACAGATTGATGTATTTTTTGACGAATTTGGGCGTGTAGCGGTCGAACAGGCCGATCGCGTCGTGTATGACCAGCACCTGGCCGTCGGTGTATTTGCCTGCGCCGATACCGATCGTGGGGACCTTGATCTTCTCAGTTATCATCTTTGCGATCTGGTCAGGAACGCACTCAAGCGTTATTGCAAAACACCCTATTTTAGTCAAATCTTCAGCCTGCTTGATAAGCCTTTTTGCCGCCTCCGCATCCTTGCCCTGGACCTTGAACCCGCCGAGCTTATCCGCTGTCTGGGGGGTCAGGCCGATATGCCCGACAACCGGTATCCCTGCCTTGACGATCTTCTCTGTCACCTCAAGGCAGCGGTCGAACCATTCGAGTTTCACGCCGTCGCACTTTGCTTCATCGATGAATCGCCTGGCATTTTTAACGCAATCCTCCGGATTGACCTGATATGAATCAAACGGCATGTCGCCGATGACCATGGCGCGGGTGACTGCGCGGGTCACTGCCTTTGCGTGATGGATCATTTCGGCCATACCGACTTCGGTGGTAGATTTAAGGCCAAGCACGACATTAGCGAGCGAGTCCCCCACGAGGATCATATCAATCCCTGCCTGATCCACGAGCGCCGCGGTCGGGTAATCGTACGCGGTCAACATCGTGATCCTGCGTTTGCCTTTCAAAGCAAGGATGTCTTTGACGGTTACTGATGGTCTGTTTTCCATGGCTCTTCTCTTTCGTTTTAGAAATAATATGTCAATAGCAGGATCGCCGACAGCAGGATCATGAACACGACGACCGTGACGGCGATGATATTATAAAGGCGCGAGTTGGTGTATTCGCCCATAAGGCGCTTGTTGTTCACCAGAAGCAGCATGAATATAAGCACGAACGGCAGAAGGATGCCGTTCTTTGTCTGAGCGCTGATCATCAAAGGCACCAGCGGTATGTTCGGCACAAGGACCACGACCGCAGAGATGGCGATGATCGCGGTATAAAGCGCATAAAATTGAGGCGCCTCCCTGAACTTCTTGTTCAATCCCAGCTCCCAGCCCATGCCTTCGCACACGCAATAGGCGGTCGACAGCGGCAGGATGCACGCGGCAAACAGCGAGGCGTTGAAGAGGCCGGCGGCGAACAGATAATAGCTGTAATCCCCGGCAAGCGGCCGCAGTGCCAGCGCCGCGTCGCTGGCGGTCTCGACGCGGATTCCATTCTTGAAAAGGGTGTTTGCGCATACCAGCACGATGAAGAACGCGACGATGTTGACCACAAACGCCCCGCAAATGACATCGAGCCTCGTGTATTTGTAATCGGAGAGTTTTATGCCTTTTTCGACGACCGATGACTGCTGGTAAAACTGCATCCAGGGCGTTATCGTCGTGCCGACAACGGCGATCAACAGGATCAGATATTCCCTGCTCCAAGGGATCTTGGGGTGTATGATCTCCTGCGCCACATGGCCCCAATCCGGCCTCGTATAGAAAGCGCTGATGACATACGCCACGTAAAAGAAACAGAACAGAAGAAATATCTTCTCTATTGACTTATACGTGCCCTTGACGATCAGGAACCACACGAACACCGCGGACAGCGGCACCAGAACGAACTTGTTGATCCCCAGGAGCTCCGCGCTTGCCGCGATGCCGGCGAATTCGGCGATCGTATTGAAAATGTTCGAATAGATAAGGCCGAGCATCGCATAGAACGTAACCTTCACTCCGAACTCTTCGCGGATAAGGTCTGCCAGGCCTTTGCCGGTCACGACCGCCATGCGGCTGGACATCTCCTGGATGACGATGAGCGCGATGATGATCGGGATGAACGACCACAATAATGAAAACCCGAAATGCGCCCCCGCCACGGAATACGTGGTGATGCCGCCGGCGTCGTTGTCCACGTTGGCGGTGATGAGTCCCGGCCCCAGGATCGAAAGAAAAATAACCGTTTCACGCCAGAATTTCTTGATCTTGCTCATTGTTTCGGAGTAATGTTGATTTTCTTGAGCCTTCGCCAGGCGATCGCAATGACCTGGCTGAGCACATCGTCAACCGTGACGATGCCTTTTAAGACATTATGGTCGTCCACGACGGGGATGGCGTAATATTTGTATTTCTCCATGAGATAGGCAACCTCTTTGACGCTCGAATTCAGGTTCACGTAATAGGTCTTGGGGAACGTGTGTTTCTCGACAGGATCATCCGGCGGCGCGAGCATAAGCCTCTTGAAATTGATAGACGCGACCAGATGCTGTTCATCATCGACGACATAGACGAACTGGGCCGGTTCGACCTTGAACGTCTTTTCCCTGATAGCCTTGATGATCTCCGCGATGGCCGTGCCTTTTTTAAACGCGAGGAACTCGGTTGTCATAAGGCCGCCGGCTGAATCCCCCGAATACCCCAGCAGCTCCGAAAGTTTCTTGGCCTGTTTGCTCTCCAGGATGCTCAAGAACTGTTTCGTGGATTCCTGCGGCAGACGCTCGAGGAAATCGGTCGCTTCGTCGGACGGCAGGAAGTTCAGGATAGTGGCGATCTCGGCGTACCCGAGCTCGTCGATCATCTGCTGCTGCGTCTTGAAATCTATGTTCATGAACACCTTGGCGCGGGTCGGAAGATCCAGGGTCTTGAAAAGCGCGATCTGATCCTGCAGGGGCAGATCCTGGATGATCTCGCCCAGGTCAGCCGCGGGGATATTGGTCAATTGTTTCTGCGGCACGTTGATCTTGATGGTCATGCTCGAGGGATTGATGGTGAGGGGCTGGATATACTTCCAGGGAATCAGTCGCTCCAGCCGCAGATAGCGCGCGTGGGGGTTGAATGTCCTGACTGCAAAATCCAGGAACTTTTCGAACCCGAGCCTGCGCACGAGCCCCCTTGCGCCGATATCGACGTGCGCGACGGTCAGGGCATTCTCGACGCGCAGAAAATGAATGTCGTTGACGCGGATGACGCGGTGGTTGTATGTGTCAACGACCTGCTGATCGAGGATATCCCGGCGAAGGGAAAGCTCTTCCTTATTATCGTGCTTTTCCGCGAAGACGATCGAAGACTTTTCGAGCTTGAGCTTGATCTCCCGGGGATTGAGCTCTTCGACATGCTCCCAGTTGACGAGCGCGTATTTGCGGTTAGGGAACCCTCTGCGCACGATCAGGCCCGCAGATTGAGGATAAACCTGGGCGACCTTGACGATGATGTCGTAGAGCTGGCCGACAAATTCGTTGCGGAAATCCACGATGTCGCGGTCAATGAGATCCGAAAAATACGTAAAGACCGGATTGGGTGTCGGTTTGTTGATATCGATCTTGTTCTGGTTCATACTCTATGGTCTTTCGATGATCTTCGCTTCGACGCCGGGAAACCGCTGCAGCAATGCCATGCCTTTTTCTTTGCCCATGACGACCAGCGACGTTGCGAGAAAATCGGCGGTCAGCCCGTCATCGGCGATGACCGTGGCGGAAATCACGCCGGAATCCGACGGCCTGCCGGTCCGGGGATCCATGATATGAGAAAAACGTTTGCCCCCGGCTATGAAATACTGCTCATAGTCGCCTGAGGTAGCGACCGCCCTGTCGGCGAGATCGAACGCCCCCCGGAATCTCCTGCCGCGGGGGTCCCTGACCGCGATGCGCCACGGTTTGCCGCTGTTGGTGCCGAGGCAATGGATCTGGCCTCCGGCGTTCACCAGGCAGTTGCGGATACCTTTCGCGCGCAGCAAGGCGACTGCGCGGTCGACCGCATAGCCTTTTCCAAGGCCTCCGAGGTCGATCTTCATTCCGGGAACAGTAAATTCTACCACATTATTTCCCGGATGAAAAATGATTTTATTCATGCCGACCAGCGCCTGCGCCTTCGGTATCTCCTCCTCCTGCGGCTGACGGAAATTCTTTGTCGTAAAACCCCACAGGTCCATCAGCGGCCCGACCGTGATATCAAATGCGCCGTCAGTAGCGAACCAAAATTCCTTTGACCTGGTTAATAGATAATGCAGGTCAGGTCCGGCCGTCACCGTCCCCTTCGCGTTCAATTTCGACAATTCGCTTTCGGGATCGTATTTACTCAAAAAACCTTCGATCCTCCTGATCTCATCGAACACGATGCGGCTGGCGTTTCTATCAGGCGATATGACCTCAACGTACGTGCCCATCAAAAGCTGCGTCTCGTGGTACATCGGCATCTGCGCCTGACACCCAACCACCAAAATCAAAGACGCTTTAGCTAACCTATTGATAATACGGAACATAGAATTAAATTCTTTATGAAGAATTATCACAATTACAGGTCCTTATCCAATTATTCTGTATGCAAAAAGAATTTATTTGTATCTACCTCTTCCGCAATAGTTTAGCTAAAGCGTCTTCATTATTGAAGAGGGAGGATGGGGTGAGCCAGCCGCGACGAGCCATAGCAAGGCCAAAACGAATAAACCCCAGTTGATCGGCGCTGTGGCTGTCTGTATTGATACATATCTTCACTCCTGCCTCTTGTGCCCTGCGGCAATTGATGTCGTTCAGATCCATGCGGTCAGGATACGAATTTATTTCCAGAGCCGTATTGGTCTCCTTCGCTTTTGCGAATACCTCATCGAGGTCGATTTCGTATGCATCCCGCACACCCCGCAGCCTGCCTGTCGGATGAGCGATGATATGGACATACGGATTCTCGCATGCCTTAAGGATCCTCCGCGTTATCTGACGCGCCGGCTGTTTCATGCCGGTATGTATCGCCGCGATGACGACGTCGAACTGCTTCAGGATATCATCCGGATAATCCAGCGTGCCGTCAGCATCGATGTCGACCTCGGTCCCGAACAGGACGCGGAAAGGTTTGAGTTTCCGGTTCACCGCATCGATCTGCCTGCGCTTCTTCGCAAGGTCCTTCACCGGCACGCCATGCGCGACCTTCAGGCTCTGCGAATGGTCGCAGATGCCGATATACGAATACCCGGCTTTTTTCCCGGCCATCGCCATTTCTTCGATCGTATTGGACCCGTCCGACCAGTCCGAATGCACGTGAAGATCGCCTTTGATATCCGGAGCTTCGACGAGCCGCGGCAGCGAACCTTCAAGCGCCGCCTCTATCTCGCCGGTATCCTCGCGCAGTTCCGGCGCCACATACTGCATCTTGAGAAACCTGAATATCTCTTCTTCGGTCCTGCCGCAGACGAGTTTTTCGTTCCTGTCGAATACCCCGTATTCATTGATCTTATGGCGCGTCTTCTGCGCAAGCTGACGGAGCCTGACATTGAATCCCTTTGAGCCGGTAAAATACAGAAGCGCCGCTCCGAACGATCTTTTATCGACGACGCGGCAATCGACCTGTACGCCCTCTGCAGTGCGGATCGACGACTTCGTGCTGCCCCAGGCCTGGGTCGTATGCGCCGCGGGCAGCGCGATAAAAGCGTCCATAACAGGCTGGGCGTCAGTGGCAATGACCAGGATGTCTATGTCGCGGACCGTTTCTTTCTGCCTGCGCAGGCTTCCGGCGCATATGACCTTCTCGACCTGCGGCAGGCGCTCCAATGCCCGCACGAAGTCCCGTGCTATTGACTCTGCCTGCGCCAGCCCAAGCCGCTCCCTGCCGCTTTTCACCAGGGCAATGCCTTTTTCGATGTTCTCGATGGTCCTGGCTTTGATACCCGCAATCCCGTCGAGTTTATGAGAGCGAATGGCTTTTTCAAGGTCGTCGACGCTTTTGACCCCGAGATCCTTCGCAAGAAGCTGGGCGGTCTTGGGCCCGACCGAGGGTATGGTAAGAAGTTCGAGGGTTCCGGGAGGGAGCGTTTTTTTGAGGTCTTCGTAGAACTTCAGCGATCCGGTCGCGACGATCTCGCTGATCTTTGCCGCAAGGTCCTTGCCAATACCGGGGATACCGGTCAGCGTACCTTCTTTATCGGCGTGCGCGACATCCTCGCCCAGGTTCTCGATAACCTGCGCGGCGCGGTCATAAGCTCGGACACGGAACCTGTTCTCGCCTTTGATCTCGAGGATCCTGGCGATGTCGCGGAATATGCTGCCGACAAGCTCGTTTTTCATTCAGTCTCGAGAAAAACCTTCACGGTCTTCAACACATCAGCGGGATGCACGAGATGCTTGACCATATAATAGGATGCGCCCAGCCGCTTTGCCTCTTCCTTCTCCTCTTTGGAATCCCTTGCCGAGAGGATGATGACCGGCGTCTTCTTGCACAAAGGCATTTCCTTGATCATGGTCAGAAGCCCGAAGCCGTCCAGGCCCGGCAGTATCAGGTCAAGGATGATCAGATCGAATGATTCCTGCTCGAGTATCGCCAGCGCCTCCTTGCCGTCAGCAACGCCTTTGGCCTCGATGCCTGCCTGCTCAAGGGTGAGTTTGAGCATGTCGCGGCTCATCCTGCTGTCGTCTATGATCAGGACCTTGTATGCCATACCGGCTCCTCCTCACTGATGCGCTCCAACTGCCTTTTCGTAACTCGATTCGATGACTTTGACCAGCGAAACAAGCATGGCGTTAGCCGGAACCGAAATACCCAGTTCCTGGCCGAACCGAACGATGACCCCGTTAATGAAATCTATTTCGGTGCGTTTCCTGCGCAGGACATCCTGCAGCATGGACGACACGTTGGTCGCGGTCGCCTCGCAGACAGACTCGACCTTTGCCAGCGGATCGTCATAAAGAAGCTTTATGCGCTTGCGCTTGGCGACCTTGACCGCCTCGGTCACCGATTCCCGGAGTATCCTGCGCGACCCTTCGTACTCCAGCAGGCTTCCGTTGGGCAGACGCGTGACCGCAGTCAGCGCATTGATACCGGTGTTAACGACAAGTTTCGACCACAGGAACCCTTTGATGTCCTGGGAGATCCTGGTCTCAAGCCCTGCCTTGTTGAACAATTCCCGGATCATGCGCATCTGAACCGAGGTCTTGCCGTCTATCCTGCCGATGATCGTCTCGCCTTTGCCCGCGAACCTGATGCGGCCGACTTCAAGCCAGGTCGCGCCGAGGCTCGTAACCCCGCCGATGACCTGATCCGGCCCGATAGCCTCGCCGATGATCTCGATGTTGCCGATACCGTTCTGCAAAGTCAACACGGCGGTATCTTCGGTGATAAGCGGCTTGATGCACGCAATCGCGTTCTTGGTGTCGTACGATTTGACGCAGACCACGACAAGATCTGCCGCGGGGATATCCCTGGGATCGGCCGTAGAGCGCACGTCAGCGTGCCAGCTGCCCGCGATGCCTTCGACGTCAATGCCCTGCCTGCCCAGCTTCGCGGCGCGGGACGCGTCTTTATCCAGAAGCCAGACCTCATGTTCCCTGGACCTCTGCCTGGATAAGAATGCGGCGAACAGACACCCCATTGCCCCCGGACCTACGATGACGATCTTCATATCCCCTCCCCTAAAGGGCTCCGGCTGCGTCAAGCTTGTTGATCGAACGCTGCGCTTTCAGGTCCCTTCCCAGATGGAAGTTCAAAAAACCGTTCAATACCAGCTCCAGCTCTTTCTTGATCTGCGGGTTCATGCCGAGGTTCATGTTGTTCTTCAGGTCGTTCTTCTCAATGTGCAGGATCGTGGCGATCGTGCCCCTGAATATGGCCCGCGCCGACGGATCCTTGCCCGCGCATCGCGGACACAAAAGCCCCCCCATGCTCATGCTGAAACGGGGCTGGTCAGGCATCTTGCTGTCGCAGCACACGCATGAATCAAGATACGGCTTGAAGCCGGACAGCGTCAGCATTTTAATCTTAAAGACCGTCATCAGTTTATCAGCGTGGCCGAGGGTCGATAAATGCCGCAGCGCCTCGAGAGTCCAGTCATATACTGCGGTATTTGCGTCCTCCGGGGGCATGAGCATGTCAACGAGCTCGCATATGAGCTGGGCCGCGGCCGCCTTTGCGATATCGTGCCGCAGGGCCGTGAAATTATCTTTTTCGTCGCAATGGCTGACCAGATGCACGGATGAACGGCTGCTTTGATAGAATATTATATCATTCAGGGAGAAAATTTCCACTTTGCTTGCGAATTTTTTTGCGTCAGCCCTGATCCCCTTGAGCTCTCCGGTTATCTTGCCGAAATTCCGCGTGAAGAACGTGGCCAGAAGCGAGGTTTCCCGCAGGTCGCGCCTTCGAAGCACTATGGATTCTGATCTGACGATTGCCATACGATCCTTATTTGATATGGAATTTATTCAGGTATTTTTTTTCAGCGCGGCGCATGGCCCTGCGGCCCGCGGGCGTCCGGTCGTCGAAACCGACGCAATGCAGAACGCCGTGCACGCAATAAAGGTATGTTTCATAACGCGGATTTGTGCCGAACTTTAACGACTGTGACACGGCAGTCTGCGTCGATACGTATATGTCCGCGATGATCTCATCCGCAGACCGTCCCAGGGAAAACGCCAGGACGTCGGTCGGGATATCCCTGCCGTGGAACCGCCTGTTCAGGTTTTGTATCCGTCTGTCCGGCACAAGGCAGACGCCGACCTCGTAACGGATACCCGGCCTTTCGTGCGCCATGATCCCCGCGATGATATTTTTCAGCAGGGCCCTGTCGATCGCAACGGTCTTTTGCTCGCTTCGGACGCAGATTCGGTTCACTTCTTTTGTTCAGGATAGGTGATGCGCGTGTGATAGATGCCGCTCAACACATGGATAAAGACCTGTGCGATCTTCTCGAGGTCCCTGAGGGTGAGGTCGCAATCGTCGAGCTGGCCGTCGATGAACTTATTGTTGATGATCTTGTGCACGAGTTCCCGGATGCCGTCGGGAGACGGGCTCTTCATGCTGCGCGTCGCCGCCTCGACTGAATCCGCAAGCAAAACCACCGCGATCTCCTTGGTCCTGGGCTTGGGGCCGGGATACCGGAAACCCTCTTCGGGGACTTCCTGCGTGTCCTCGACCCGCTCGAGGGCGCGGCGGTAAAAATAATACACGAGCGACGTTCCGTGATGGGACTGGATAAAATCGATGATGCTGGCGTTGAGGTGATACTGTCGGGCAAGGTCTATCCCCTCTTTGATATGATTCATGATCACCAGTTTGCTGATGGTCGGCGAGAGCGTATCGTGCTTGTTGACCGCAAGGTCCTGGTTCTCGCTGAAATATTCGGGTTTGGCGAGCTTGCCCACGTCATGATAGTACGCGCCGATGCGCGCCAGCAGCGAATTTGCCCCTATCGCGCTGCACGCCGCCTCGGAGAGATTCCCCACGATGAGGCTGTGGTGATAGGTGCCCGGAGCCTCGAGCATGAGCCGGTGAAGCAGGGGATGGTTGAAATCCGCCATCTCAAGCAGGCTGATGTTGGTAACCCTGTGAAACAGGAACTCGAACACGGGCAGGATGCCCAGGACGATGATGCCGCAGGCAGCGCCGTTGGCGAACAGGATTACGTATTGCATCGGCTCGAAAAAACGGAAGTTCGTCAGGATAACCCCGGTCGCGGCCTGGAGGACTCCGACGATGACGCCTGCACGGATGACCTCGTTGCGCCTGCGCGCGCCGTTGGCAAGCAGCGCGGCGGCAATGCCGCTGGTCAAGAACAGCATGCCCATATAAAGGTCGTTTGCGTTTATCGCGGCTGCGGTTACGGCGCCGGCGACCGTCAAGACGAAAGCGACGACAAGATCGTTAAACAGCATCACGGATAAAAGCGCAAGGACGGAGAACGGCGTCAGGAAGATCGGCGCCTTGTACGCCCTGATCATATAGGTGGCTGTCATCACGATGACGTACAAAAAGACCAGGTACAGCATGCGGTAAGCCTTGAGGTCCTTGGACCGATGCATGGCCTGCAGCAGCAGCCCCAGAGAAACCAGCAGAACCGGCACGACCAGGTTGACGCCCAGGATCCAGCCGCACAGGACGGTGGCCGCCGTCCCGGCGACATACGAGGCATACCTGACGGAGCCCGCCGCGCGGCTGACGAACAGGTCGAAATTCGTCATCTTTTTTCTATCGATTATTCTTTTCATACGCTTTGATGATCTGCTGGACAAGTTCATGCCTGACTACGTCCGAACCGCTGAACAGGATGAACTTGATGCCCTCGATATCCTTGAGCACGTCCATCGCCTGGAGAAGCCCCGCGGGCTTGCCGTCGGGAAGGTCACTCTGCGTGATATCGCCGGTGATGACCGCCTTGGAATCGAAACCCAGGCGCGTCAGGAACATCTTCATCTGTTCGATGGTCGAATTCTGCGCTTCATCCAGCACGATGAACGCGTCGTTGAGGGTCCTGCCCCGCATATACGCCAGGGGCGCGACCTCGATAATTCCTGTTTCGATGTATTTCTCGATGCGCTCCGCCTCCATCATGTCGTACAGCGCGTCATAGAGCGGCCGCAGGTACGGGGAGATCTTCTCATACATGTCGCCCGGCAGGTACCCCAGGGACTCCCCTGCCTCGATCGCAGGCCTGGTCAGGATGATCCTGCGGACCTCCTGATTTCTCAATGCCTCGACAGCGCAGGCCATGGCAAGGTAGGTCTTGCCCGTGCCCGCCGGCCCGATGCCAAACACGATATCGTGTTTCTTGATCGCCTCGACATAATCGCGCTGTCCCGGAGTGCGCGGTCCGATAACCTTGGTCAACTGCGGCCGCATCGGCCGGGAGAACGCCGAAGATGTCTGGCTTGAGCGTTTTCGGCCCGCGCCTTTATGCTCCTTGACCCTGCTGTAATCAGGGCGCTGGTACGGGGCGTCGGATCCTGAATCGATATCGTTTAAAAGCGATGTGATAAACTCTTCACAGCGGCCGATATTATCACGGCTGCCGGAAATTTTGAGAAACTCGCCCCGCAGCGTGATCTTCACCTTGAACTGGCGGGCGATATCCTTGATATTCTCGTCGTGCAGGCCGAAGAGCGACTGCGCCTGGCCGGTGCTGCGTATCTTTATCTTTCGTTCCATATTAACAGGTTCACAAAAACCATCAGGTTTTCGCCTGTGCTGACTGTGTCAGTCGTTCAAATAGGCGAAAACCCGCTACTTTCTTCGGATCGAGATGCCAACTTCGGCAAGCTGACGCGGGTCGACTTCGGACGGCGCGCTCGTCAGAGGGCAGGCTGCTTTGGCGTTCTTGGGGAACGCGATCACCTCGCGAATACTGTCCAGCCCCGCGATAAGGGTCAGGAGCCGGTCAATGCCGAACGCAAACCCGCCGTGCGGGGGCGCGCCATACTGGAACGCTTCGAGCAGGAAGCCGAAGCGCTTCTGCGCCTCTTCATCGGAGATACCGATCAGCTTGAATATCTTCTGCTGGAGCCGCTGGTCATGGATCCTGATGGATCCTGATCCGATCTCGGTTCCGTTGAGGACCAGGTCGTACGAACGCGACCGCGCCTTGTCCGGAGCCGAATCCAGAAGCGCGATATCGTCCGGATGGACGTTGGTGAACGGATGGTGCTCGCTGTCCCAGCGTTTCTCCTCTTCATTCCATTTGAACATGGGAAAATCCACGATCCACAGGAACGCGAACTCCGTGTTCCATTCCTTGCGCATATCAGGCTTGTCCGACTTGTATCTTGCCACCGCGTCGGCATACGTCATGCGCTCAAACGGGATCTTCAGCTCAACGCCCTTCATATCCTTGAATATGGCGTACATCATCTTCTCGAACAGCGCGTAGATATCCTCTTCGGTAATAAACGACATCTCAAGGTCAAGCTGAGTGAACTCCGGCTGGCGGTCCGCACGAAGGTCCTCGTCGCGGAAACACTTGGCGATCTGGTAATACCGCTCGATGCCCGACACCATGAGGATCTGCTTGAACAACTGCGGAGACTGCGGAAGCGCGTAGAACTCGCCCGGATTGAGCCTCGAAGGCACCAGGTAATCCCGCGCGCCTTCGGGAGTCGATTTGGTGAGGATCGGCGTTTCGCATTCGATGAACCCTTGAGCGTTCAAGAAAGGCCTGATGACCTGGTACATCCGGTGGCGAAGGGTGAAATTCCGCAACATCCCGGGCCTTCGCAGATCCAGGTACCGGTATTTCATGCGCATATCCTCGGTCACATCAAGCTCGTCCTTGACCTCGAACGGCGGGGTGAGGCTCGGGTTCAGGATCTCGATCTTTTTCGCCAGGACCTCGATCTCGCCGGTCGGCAGGTTCGCGTTGACGGTGCCTGCCGGGCGGGGGTTCACGATTCCGGAAACCCTGAGCACAAACTCGCTCCGTATCTCCTTTGCCTTCTGATAATCCTCGCCCAGGTCCCGGGGAATGATCGTAACCTGCGTCAGGCCCCAGCGGTCGCGCACGTCAAGGAATATGAGCTTGCCATGGTCCCTGCGCACCGCGACCCATCCGCATAACACGACCTCTTTGCCTACATGCTCCTTTGTCAGCTCCCCGCACGTGTGTGTCCGTAACATTTATTTGCTGCTCCCTTTTATTTTATCGGTTAATTCTGATATTCTCACTTTTTCCTGGCTGCTGTTCGACATATCCTTGAGCGCAACAACCCCTTCCTTCAGCTCATCGTCGCCGAGTATCGCGACAAACCGCGCCTTGAGGTCATTTGCCGTGCGCATCGCTGCCTTCAAAGACTTTCCTTCGTAATCAGTGTCCGCCGTGACCCCTGCTCCGCGCAGGTCCGCAAGCAGCTTGACACCCGCGGCCCGCGCCCGGTCTCCGAGCGTGATCACATACACCAGGCCCGGCTGAACCATTTCTGTTTCAGCTTTCAGTCCCGACGCGAGAATCAGACGCTCGACCCCGAATGCGAATCCGATAGCGCCGGCATCAGGCCCGCCGAGCTGTTTGACAAGGCCGTCGTATCTGCCGCCTGCGCCAAGCGCGTCCTGTTGAGGCCCGAGGCCGTCGTGTTTGAACTCGAATACCGTGCGGTTATAATAATCCAGGCCCCTGACCAGATTCGGCGAGATCTCATACGAAACGCCCAGCGCGTCAAGGCTCCTGCGCACTGATGAAAAATGGCTTTCGCATTCTGCGCAGCGGCTGCTACCTGAAATGTTCAGTTCTCTGATGATATGCCGGCAGGAATCGTTCTTGCAATCAAGCACGCGCAGGATATTCCGGCCGAACCGGTCTTTGCAGTCAGCGCACAGATCATTCAAGCGGCCAGAGAGCTTGTCCTTCAGGAAAACCCTGAATGCCTGCTGGTCGGAGACGCAGCCAAGGCTATTCAAAGCGATCCGGTATCCCGAGATCCCCAAGGCCTTAAGCAACGAATCAGCAAGAACGATTACCTCTGCGTCTATGCCGGGGCCATACGAACCGATCGCCTCGCAGCCGATATGATGAAACTGGCGCAGCCTCCCCTTTTGCGGACGTTCGGCGCGGAACATCGGCCCCATATAGTACAATTTGACGAATCCCTGCTGTTTATCAAGATTATTCTCGATATACGCCCGAACGATCGACGCGGTGCCTTCGGGCCGCAGGGCATATACATCGTGCTCGCGCTTGATCAGGAACATCTGTTTCTGAACTATTTCAGCGGTCTCACCCAGGGATCGGTTGAACAACGGTTCGTCCTCCAAAAGCGGAGTCCTGATTTCGCGGTAGTTATGGCGGGTAAAAAGACTGCGGCTTATATTCTCGATATTCTGCCAACATTCAGTTTCTCCAGGCAGAATATCCCTGGTGCCGGGAACGCGTTTGAACATGGTAAGCGGCTTTGACTTATATTATTTGACCTGATGTTTCATTTCCAGGCCAGGCTTAAATACAACGACTTTCCGGGGAGGAACAGGAACGACCTGCCCTGTGCGGGGATTTCTTCCGGTGCGGCTTTTTCTTTCTTTGACCTTGAATACGCCGAAATTGCGCAGTTCTATCTTTTCTCCTCTGACAAGCGCTTCGACCATATAATCAAAGGTCTTTTGCACGACCTGTTTCACGTCAGTCTGTTTGAGATTCGTCTCATCAGCGACTTTGAGAATTATATCCTTCTTTGTCATCTAACTCCTCCGCTTTTGCTCAACCACCCGATAAATTTTTGCAACTATAACGTCTCCAAAAGTTTACGAATATACGAGTTAAATATAGCATAAAATAACCCAAACGTCAAATAAATTTTTGCTTCAAAGCGTTGCGGGATGGGTATTTAAAGGATGAGCGAAACGCGGGATTCGCCGCGGCTTGCCCCGCGGTTCTCTCCGACGAGATTTTCAATATCCTGGATAAGCTGATCGGTGACGGTCACGAATAATTCCTGGCCAACGATAACCTGAACGCGGGTCTTTGACGCTGAATCAAGGTGCAAATACACCGGAATAGGACCGTTTGAGGCGCTCAAAAGCTTTTTCAAAGACTCAAAGATATTTTCTTTAATGCCTGCCAGATCGATCTTAAGGCCTTTGACGAGTTTATATACTTCGTCAAACGGGAAAAGGTCCTCAGCGATGATCTTGGGAGAGCTTTCCTTTATATCGAGCCTGCCGCGAAGCATAACGACCGTGCCAGACTGGATATATCTGCTGACCTTCTGGTATGTTGCGGGAAAAACAAGAACTTCTATTACCGCTTCCAGGTCTTCCACGAGCAAAATTGCCATCTTCTCCTGTTTTTTACGCGTGATCGTATTCTTGACCTTGGTGATCAGGCCGACGACCTTGACCACCTCTTCGTCTTTGAGCTTTGGCAGGCTGCTGATCGAACAGGATGTGAAACGCTGCAGCTGTTTCGCATAGCGGGCCAGCGGATGGCCGCTCACATAGAATCCGAGCAGTTCTTTTTCGAACGCGAGCAGCTGCGGTTCAGGCCATTCCTTCACCTCGGCCATAGATTCCGCCTTGTGCCCAAAACCAGCTCCGCCCTCAGGCTGGTCAAAAAACGACATCTGGCCGGAGGCCTTCTCCTTCTGCATCTGCGAAGACTGCTCCAGCACCGCGTCCAGCCCTGAGAACAGCGTCGACCTGTGCCTGCCGAAACAATCGAGTACCCCTGCCTTGATAAGCGATTCCAGGACCTTGCGGTTGGCCAGGCGCAGATCGACACGCCGGCACAAATCGTCAAGGGACTTGAACGGCCCTTGTTCCCTGCGGGCCTGGATGATAGACTCTACCGCGCCCTTGCCCACGTTCTTGATGGCAAGGAGCGCGAACCTGATCTTATCCTTCTCCTCGATGCTGAAATACGCGCCTGACTCATTGATCGACGGCGCCAGGACCGGTATGCCCATGCGCTCCGCTTCGTTGACGTATTCGACGATCTTGTCCGTATTATCGCGCTCGGAAGTCAGAAGCGCGGTCATGAACTCTACGGGGTAATTGGCTTTCAAAAACGCGGTCCTGTACGAAATGATCGCGTAGGCAGCGCTGTGGCTGCGGTTAAAACCGTAGCCGGAGAAGAACACGATCTGGTCGAAGATCTTGTTTGCGACCGTATCCTTGACGCCCTTTTTGAGGCAGCCGGACACGAAGGCCTTTCGCTGCTGCTCCATGACCTCCGGGATCTTCTTCGACATCGCCCTGCGCAAAAGATCGGCCTGCGCGAGCGAGAATCCGGCAAGCTGCGAGGCGATAAACATGATCTGTTCCTGATAGAGCATGATGCCGTAGGTATCCTTGAGGATAGGCTCGAGCAGCTTATGGTCGTACCTGACCGGCACGAGCTTTTTCTTGCGCTTGATGAAATCTTCGAGCATTCCCGAACCCATTGGCCCGGGCCGGTACAAAGCCAAAAGCGCGATCAGGTCCTCGAACCCCTCGGGCTCAAGCTTGCGCAAAAGGTCGCGCATGCCTGACGATTCAAGCTGGAACACGCCCAGCGTGCGCGCTTCAGAAAGCAGCCTGTATGTCGCCGCGTCGTCAAGCGCGATCGCGTTGATATCGAGATCGACATGCCGGTTCTCCTTGATGAGCTTGACCGCCTGGTCGATGACGGTCAAAGTCTTCAGGCCCAGGAAATCGACCTTCAGGAGGCCGATCTTCTCCAGCGTCTTCATCTCGTAACCGCTGGTGATCTGATCCTCCTGAGTTTTAAACAGCGGCATGTAATTGTCAAGCGGCCGGTCGGCAATGACGACGCCCGCGGCGTGCGTCGAGGCGTGGCGGTTCAGGCCCTCAAGGGTCAGGGCGATATCGATGAGATTCCTGACCTGCTCGTCGTTCTTGTACAGGCTGTCCAGTTCCTGCTCGGCCTTGAGCGCCTCCT